>Ga0302320_10000583_pt1 | contig 87044 bp, 57 predicted proteins | sample Bog_T0_3_FD_202130 | JGI IMG/M metagenome (GOLD analysis project Ga0302320, IMG submission 202130) | Peat permafrost microbial communities from Stordalen Mire near Abisko, Sweden - Bog_T0_3 | ecosystem: Environmental > Terrestrial > Soil > Wetlands > Peat | place: Sweden: Abisko, Stordalen Mire...
GTGGAGATTTCCTTGAATCACTCGCTCCAGGTAATCGACCCGCCCTTTGCGCCAGGAATCGACGTGCATGGGCAGCAAGAGTCCCATTCCGCACAGCACGTCAATGGCGCTGACGTAATGCTGACGCGACAAAGCGGTTTCCGCAGCACGTGCAACCCGCTCTTCCAAAGTGAGTTTACGACCCGATTGTGACATGGCAACGATAGCCTCCAATGACGTACCCAATCTGCACAATTATCGGCGACATTGCGCACCCCAAATGACCAATCGCTTCTCCGCGGAATCCGGGGCGTCACCGGGTTTCGCTTGAAAGAATCGGCTCCCCACATCTCCCACAACAGCGGGAATATTCCGTATAAGGGTCAGAACCTAACAACCTCCCCGAAGCTAAAAAGTCGGTAGAGAAATTGCCATTTTCATCCGATTCGGCGATACTGAAGTTGGCCCGAACGCGAAGGGAATTGTTGCCCGATGTCTTTCCAAGCGACTGATGATACGTAACTTGTATCCAGACATTGACCAGCGCCTTTTGGGGCAGGCAGAAGTCGTACGTTTGGCATCGGACCGAACGGAAAGAGGGCTCACTAGCAGCTTTACTAGCAGTAATTCCACCACCGTTTGTCGTTAAGTTATTGAAAATAATGGCGCTATCGTCTAGGGGTTAGGACGTGAGATTCTCAATCTTAAAACCCGGGTTCGATTCCCGGTAGCGCTACCAGATAAGAGACGCTAAAGCCCGTTAACTCAGCGGGCTTTTCCTTTGCCCGAAAATCTCGCTAGCGCGTAGTAACCCCTCATCGCGCGAATTCTGTGGCACATCCTGTGGCACAGGCTCCAAGACTCTGTTTCGGCTTCTGCACGCAGCGCAAAGGTGTCTGGTCGCCACTGTTTCCTCTCACTGTTCCGGTTTGAGCGGCGGGCGGACAGGCTCAGGTTTCGGAGGTGGCGCAGTTGGCTTCCAACCAGGCTGAGGGGCGATTCGCTCGGTTTCCTGAATCGTTATTCCGGCAGGACTTGTGCTAGCGCGGAACAGTATCCTGCCGTGGCCATCTATCCATTCGCCGGTCCTATCTGCTCTTTCCCAAAAGGCAATTTACGGGATACACTCGTTGCTGAACAGGAGGGAGCCAATCCATGCCATTACAAGTCTGCATGGGCGCGATGATGCAATGCACGTTCGGAATGGCGCCCAGTTCTCTCGTCGTTCTGCCCACGAATAAGGTGTTCACAAGCGAGATGCCGGACGCCAACATCATGGACCACATCCCGATGACCAATATCATGCCCTTCGGCATGTGCATGTCGCCTTCCAACCCGGAAGTTGCCGCAGCGACCGCCGCAGCCCTGGGGGTGCTGACGCCGATGCCCTGCATTCCGGCGACTCCCGCGCCCTGGGTAACCGGGGCGCCAACGGTGCTGCTTGCCAATATGCCGACTCTCGACAACGTATCCCAGCTGATGTGCATCTGGGGTGGCGTGATCACCTTCACCGATGCAGGCGAGGAGACGGTTGAGGTTCCTTAGCCGGGCATTTCCAGATGGCCCCTTGCCTGGGTGAAGAATGGGCCGAGGGGAACGGCGCAACAATTTTCCTCAGCTTTCCGGGCAAAATAGTATAGCTTTCTCATGTGGCCTTAGTCCGCCTATGAGGCATCTCCCATGACACAGACGCCTGCAATCTCCCTGAACTTTGCAGCAGCCACGGATATCGGCTGCAAGCGCGGTAACAATGAAGACAGCTTCGGCTACGATGCGGAGCACCACATCTATGTCGTTTGCGATGGGATGGGTGGAAACGCCGCTGGGGAGGTAGCCAGCGGGATGGCGGTGCGTGCCCTGATCGAGACCTTTGAATCCCACATGCTGGAATCTCCGGACGATGGCCCGCCCCGCCCAGTCGAGGAACGCCTGTTGGACTCCATTCACGAGGCAAATCGCACCGTGCGGGAAGCCGCCGAAGACAACCCAGCACTGGAGAGCATGGGTACGACTCTGGTTTGCGCCTGCCTGTGCGGCGCCCGCATGCTGATCGGCAATGTCGGTGACAGCCGGGCTTATCTGATCCGCAATGGGAATTGCCTCCAGGTCACCTTGGACCACTCGTTGCTGGACGAGCAGGTTCGCAGCGGGTTGCTGACGCCGGAGGAGGCTGCGGCCTCCCCACTGCAATCGGTGATCACCCGCGCTGTTGGGATCGCAGATAAGGTAGAGCCTGACCTATTCGCCGTGGATCTCAATGTGGAAGACATGCTGCTGCTTACCACGGACGGGCTTACTCGCTATGCACGGCCCGAGGACATTGCGCGGATTGCCTCAAACGGGGCCGATCTGGCGACGAGTTGTCACGGGCTGATCGAGTTCGCCAAGCAGGGTGGGGGCGTGGATAACATTACCTGCATGATGCTGCGCGTGGTTGAAGTTGCGCCCGCCGCGGCGCCTGAAGAAGTTGAGTTCTCCCTGCCTGCTATTGAGCTTTGACCACGGTTGAGACGCAGCTCAGACCCGACAGGAAACTCGGGTCCAACAGTTCCGCGCCTGGGCCGGTGACTTCGAAGCTGACCATCTTCCCCTGGTTGATCTTTTGCCCAGCGAGAGTCGTTTCGAGCGAATAGTCGAGGTGCAGTTTTCCTTCGGTATGCGTGATCTGCTGAGCCTTACGAACGAGCTCGAACAGAGCCCACGTACTTTGATACGGAACTTCGCCCGAATCGGTCACGAGCGAGGCCTGGTGGGCGTCCGGGCCGCTCCACTTGTATTGCTGGGTGGTTGAACCGGCCGGGATCCTCTGTCCGTCTACCACGAAGTTCGCGCCCGTGATTCCATTGCTGGGAATGTATCGCAAGGAGAAGTTGAAAGCCGGAGTCTTGGAGCCCGGGGAATAAAGATCGGACGAGACGCGGGCCACGCGAGAGAAGTACTGCGCAAACTTGGGGTTGACCGGCTGCGGCGCAGTGGGAGCGGGTGCGCCGGTCGGAAGCAGATACGGCTTGAGTGCGCCGTTATAGATGGTCCACACCGCCCCCGTATCCGGAGCAAATACCTGGTTGACTTCATCCAAGGTTGCTTGTGTTGTGGCGTTGGGCGAGAAGGGGAATTTACCGAGCAGACTATTCACCGCGCGGCATAGGTTTGCCCCTCCTCCGTTGGCGGCAGCGCCGGGCGATGGCGGCAACTTGGCGGCGCATTGAACGGGCGCAAGCAACAGCGCGAGAACGGTATTCTCGGTGTGGAATTGCGAATCGATGCTGAAGGCCTGGGCTGTTTGGCGAGCTGCGATCTCGGCGGTCGATGCGGCAGTCGTAATGGGCGCGTAGGCGGCCGGGTCGGCCCCGGCCGTTGGAGGAATCGAGGCTACAGCGCTGGATAGATTCAGCAGGCCCGTCATGTAAGTCTGGTTTCCGGGCCCGATGAATTTGTCGACCGCGTTGGGATCCACCAGGGATTGCGTCGATCCAAAGATTGATTTGATTTGCGGATCGGATACGGCTGTATTGTGCCCGACGGTATAAAAGAGCAGCAGCAGAGGGGAATTCGAACCGGAGAGAGCGTTCAACCTCTCAGGTGCTTCGTGAATTCCGCCGCAGCTGGCCACTTGCGCCCTGGTGAGGAACGTGTGCCACTGGGTGATGAAGTCGGAGGAGTATTTCGCGGACAGATTCTTGCTGATGCCGGCCATGTCAAGCGACAGCCCAGCCTGGCCGCCCAGAACCCAGGCTTCGCCGCTGGCATAGCGGTCGATGTGCTGGAAGGCGTCCTGCATGAAGGCAAAGCCGGATTTGGTGAATGCTCCTCTGACGACATAGCTATCGACCACCGAAGTCGCCGAGCCGGGATACATGCGGTTAAAGTCGATGGCAGGGCCGGTTTTGTCCGCGGCGTTCAACATGTCCTGATAGATGCGTGTGTCAGCCAGGAAATGGGAGAGATAATTGCGCGCATGAGCGACGACTAGCGTATCCGGATTGATCGAGTAAGGGTCCTGGCGGGCAAGGTCGGTGGCGTAAAAGTCGATCTGCTTCTGAGCCAGTTGCTCTTGAGTGGGATCGACCTGCCTGGAGCCGTTCCAATACTGGAGCATGACGGGGGTCAGGAACTGGGACACACTCTTGTCGTGGTTGCCGGCCGTGATCAGATAGGCCTTGAGGGGGTTGTAGGCGGCAACGTAAGAAGAGGAATCGTCGGTCGTGGCCGGCGCATCCGGCAAGGCACGCAGATATTGGACGAAGTTCGCCTGGGCGGGATTGAGCAGCATGGGCCGGAAGCGGTCGAAGTAGATACTTCTGGCGCGCAGGTCCAGCTTGTCTCCCTGATACAAGCCGAAGCGGTAGCTCCAGGGGGCTCCGTCGCGCTGATAGCCGTCCAACTGGACAATGGTTTGCCGCAACTGGTCGAGGGCCTGCAGGTCGCCGAGGCTGGGCAGGGAGACACTGGCGGGGCCGGCAACGGACAATGATCGGGCAGCGTCGCGTATCTTATTCTCCAGCGTGGAGTTATTCAGATATGAGAGGAGGAGCAAAATCGTGTAAACAAAGAAAAGAAGCGCGAGTGTGCCGAAAAGAAACCTGCGGAATAGGCGCGCGGGGGCTGTCTGCTGGGTTGCCGAAAGCGCGCTCTTGTCGCCCAGAATGGCCTCGGGAAAGAGCCGCGGTAAGAACGTCCATTGCGGAACCCGGGTGGAGACCTTGACAGCCTGGGGAGCGGGACGGGTTGAAGGGGATTTTCCAAGGGAGATATTCAGATACTGCGTGGCTCCCGCATCTTGAGGTGGGCGCTCCTCCTGAGCGACAGGGGCCGACATCCGCTCCACAACCTGGGCGCGAATCCCGGAGAAATAGAACCCACGAAGATAGGGATTGACGCTCAATTGGCTGGGCTTGCACAGCTCAACCAGGTATTGATTCAGATTCTTGCGCAGCTTCCCGAACTCGCGCGGAAACTCATAAACCCCGGGCGCGTTTTTCGGTTCGGTTTCGCGGGCCAGCATTTCTGTTCGGAACTCACCCAGCGCGTAGCAAAGAGCGTCGAGAACGCCGCCCAGCTGACTTGATGCCCGATCGGCATAGAGGCCTGCAGAAGCGTCAATCCTTGGCAGCGTATTGCCGAGGATCTGGCGTACTTCGTCATTCGACAAATTGCGAACAAACTCGTCAAAATGCGGTACCCGGTCCAGCTTGGTCACGATGACATAAACGGGGAGGGGGGTGCCAAGCAAGCGGCTGATCTCGCGCAGTTGCGCGCCGGTGGCACGCGCCGCGGCCAGCGAGGATGCCCCGGCGTCAGCCGCGAGCAACTGCTCGATGCTTAGGCAAACCACCGCCCCGCGCGAGGCCGCTCCCGAGCCGAAAGCCGAGCGGTATGCGCGCGGGCGAGTCCGCTCGATGAGCCGGGTGAGCAACGGGCCGCTTTGCCGGATCGCCTCGCCGGCTTCAATGACCGCCGCTTGCCGGCTGAACCACACATTGACAAGCGGCGTTGCCACCGCCTGGCCCTCTTGTGGCACGGTCCCGGCAAGCAGCTCGAGATCGAGGCCCGAGCGTACGATCAGCGTCGTCTTGGCCGCCCCCTGTTCGCCCAGGATATACAGGAGGGGTAGAAGATCGAGAGTCTTGGCGCCCTGTTGGGATGCCCGCAGCTTGCGGTTCGCGTCGTTCAACAGCAGGTCGAGATCCGCGGTGGCGGCGCCGACCGAGGAATCCCCCTCCAGCGCCTGCTTCTTCTTCGCCCGGAAGTGGAGGATGAGGATGACGGCCGCGGCGGTCACGCCCAGCAGGAGAATGACAACAACAAATACGATGAGCGAAACGCCATGCAGATGAAGCAGAGCTGCCCCGCCGAAGGCGAGCAGGGCGGTCACCAGCAAAACAGCCAGAACACCCAGATAGACGAGCACGGGTTCCCCCCCGGAAAAGCACAGATTTTACGAGATGTGGGCTGCCCCGGAGCTGAGGGCAATCCAGAAACCGCCAAACGCCAGAACTGCCAGCGCCAGCAAACAAAGGGCAGCAATCCCGAGACCCCGGCTCCAGCGGTCAATGGCAGCGGTCTGCTTGATCGGTGGGGGCGGCGATTCCGCGCGCAGAAAAAGAGCACGGCCTCGAATCCGCTCAATCTTCTCTCGCGCCTGCCGGATCAGAGCCTGAACCTCGCCGCTCTGTTGGGCTCCCTGTGTTCCACCGCCCGTCTGGGCGGAGAGAACGCCGGTGCCGCCGAAAGAGATGGCGTGCCGCCCCTTAAACCCGAGCAACATGCAGAGGGTGTAGACCTCCAGGCAATCGGCAGTCTCCTCGGAATCCTGCCTGGCGAGCAGCCCGCGCAAATGGTCAAAGAAGACCTCGCCGGCGCGGTTGTGGCCAAACATCTCTTCCTGCATGGGCCGCTGGGCCCATTCGGCGAATGCCGGGCTTTGCAGCTTGAGCACGCTTTCATCGAGCAGCGCGACTGTGGCAAAGAACGACAGCTGGATCGCGTCGCTCGAGTAGCCGAGGGCTTTGGCCTGCTCCATTGCCGATTTGAGCGCGGCTCGGATGCTGTTGCGGAAGCCTTGAGCATTGGGCACCGCCTGCTGCTGTAAAGTGCTGAGCCGGAGGATGGTGGTGATCGCATTTTCGAAGCAGGAAGCCAAACTGTGAGTGCGCGGCGGAGAATTTGCCATGCTTTTGTCCCCCGTGGAACTTCGGCACTTTCTGGGATTTTCTGGAAACGTCGTGCCGGCGGGTCAATGAATGGGAGTGAACAACCAGGGGTCGCCTTAAATCACCACAAATATACCTTAACTGGCCCCGGCCGGGAAAAGAAATCTCCCCCGTCGCCAACAAGTGTCAAAGCCGAATTCAGCCACCCCTGGTCGCCAGCCCGAGCAGCGGATCACGGCCCCGTCAATTCTCTTTACGCGGCGGTTAAGCCCGTGTAAGCTTTCGAGATAGTGGTGCTGCGAAAATGCAGAGGACACCGTCTCCATGACCAAGACAGATTGGACACCCGACAGCCAGCCGATTGAAGAGGCAGATCCGTTCAGTGCTACTGGGATGTTTTTGAGCGCACTTGGAAAAGAATCTGATCAGCCTCAGAAGCAATCCGAAGAGAATGCCGCTCAACCGGTGGTCAGACTGGACACGAGGCAGCCTGGATGGCCAGCGGAGCAGGCGCCGTCCGCGCCCGCAACGCCTGCAACCCCGGCAACCCCGGCAAGAGGGGGAGCCCAACAAGGCTCTCCGGGCGAGTTCACAAGACTATTCCAGGCGGCTCAACCCCCGCGCGCAGTATCGTCCGAGGGCCAAGAGGTCCAGCTGCAGGCTCCATCGGCCGAGCCGAAACAAGCGCCACCGACTGCCCCTGGCGAGTTCACGCGGATCTTCGTGAAGCCGGTAGAAGCGAAGCCGGCCGAACGGATTCCGGCGCCGCCGGCAAGAGCGATTCCCGAAGCAGCACCTGTGCCGCATCCGGCGCCAGGTTCACCGCGCTTGAAAGGGTTTTCCTCGGGGGCCTCCGACTCAGCATCGGCGGAGGGGGGTGCTACGCAGTTCTTCCAGCCTCGACCTTCCGCTCCAGCTCCCGCTCCCGTGCCTCGCGTGCAAGCATACACACCGCCCACGCCAGTCCCGGCGCCGCCCGCGGAGGAATTCAAGTGGCCGCAGCAGCCCGAAGTCAGAGCGATCGAAGGTCCAGTTGACCCTGGCGCCGGATCAACGAGCGTGACCGGCCTGTTTGCTTCATTGGGTTCAGCCGGTCAACGCCAGGAGGAAATCAAGGCGCAGCCAGCTGAGCCGCTTCCTTCGTTCTTTCCCGCGCCGGCCGCCGCGCCGTCCGGAGACGAATCGGGCAGCGTTACCCGCTTGATCCAAAGGCTGTCTGAGGGTGTGCGAACGACCCCACCGGTTGAGGCGGCGCCACCGCCAGCAGCCTCTACCGAGCCGCCATCGCCGGCGCTCGACACAGGGCCGGGAGAGTTCACACGCATGATCTCCGCGGGCCAATTCAAAGCCCCTGCCGTCGCCCCCGTTCAGCCTGCGGTCGCACCGCCGCCGCCGCCCGCGCCGGCATTCTCCATTCCCACCGCCGCACCGCCATTGCCGATGCCGCACGCGCCCGCAATGGCGATGCCTGCGGCGCCCAGGCCAGCGGCAGCCCCGGCTCCGCCTCCGATTCCGGCTCCTAGAATTGAATTGCCCAAAGTGCCGGTTCCCAAGCCTGCTCCGCCGGCGCTAGCTGCTCCGGCGGGCAAATTCCAGGAAATGGTGCCCATCCTGCTGGTGGTCAACACCTTCCTGCTGCTCGTACTTATCGTTCTGGTGATCTTTGCGCTGAGGGCAAAGTAGCTGGGAATACCGCCATTCAGGTCAGGAGAGGCCGCGTTCCGGCTAGGCCAGAAGACCCATTTCCCGTAATTGAGTGTCTGTGCGCTCGAAGCTGGGAATCAGCACGACGCCTTGTGCGCGCGCCCTTCCCGCCCACTTCGAAGCGTCGTCTTCGCTGAGCTTCAGCTCCGTCAGCAGAGAGACCAGATCGTCGTGATTATTCGCCTTGGCCGGCTTGGTGTTGAGCCGGCCGGCATAGGGAATAAAGACCACCTCAAAGTAAGGCCGCGCACCCTCCGCCCCGGGATTCACCTTGATTTGGAGGTTCCCCATCAGTTTCGCCATAGGTAAGGTTCCTCCTCAGCGATAGGAGTGTTCCACGCTCTGCCAAGTCTTTCATAAATGGTCAGCCTTTGGACAGTGACCGGCATGCGGAGCTTCGCCGCTCAGTCGGGAGCCACAACCATGAAACCGCGGTCGATAAGCTTGCGCATCATGGCGAGGCATTCCCGCCGGACGGTATCGAGCGGGGCATTGGCGATGACAGCAAAATCCTGGATCGCCTGTTCGGCGGTACGAGTCCCGTCGCAGGTGGCCAGGAACTCCGCTACCAGCGGTTGCAAGGTCAGATGGAAGGGGAAACCGCGAATGAGCCGCAGTGTGACCGATTCCGCGGCCCACCGGCCCCGGGATTGTTCGCAGATCTGTTCCAGTCTGGTGTCGGCTGAGAGTTTGGGCCTGATCGCAAGCAAGCTCTCGTCGTCCTCCATTTTCGCCAGAAGATCGTGGGCGGCAAACGTAGAGAGAACCACTTCTCCCAGGTCGCCGTTCGGAGTCTTCGGCACCTCTTCGATGCGCACCCAGTTGGCTCCCGAGCGGCGCCGCATCACCACCAGGCCGTCATGAATTGCCTCGACGCCACGCTCGCGATAGTAGGCCATATATTCGTCATACAGCCTGGAGTCTTCCGCCGGGTTCGCGAAGGTCTCACGAATCCGATGTTGCGCGTATTCTCCAGGATCCTGCGTCAGCCCTTTCATCACCCACGCGTCGCACCCTGTGCCTGCCAACCATTCGGCGATTCGTTCCTCCCAGGGTTGTCCGCTGACCTGGGCCCATTCGCAGAGCATCTGCATGTAGCCGTCTTCATTCAGGAATTCGGGAGCTTCCTTGACCAGGCGGCGGCACAGCCCATCCAGTTCCATCGGGTTATCGCAGAACAAGTAGTCCTGCTGAGGCGTAATGAAGAAGGGAGGATTGGAGAGAATAAGGTCAAAGCGGCGATTTACTACCGGCGCGAAACCATCGCCGGTGAGGGTTTCAATGTTTTCCACCCCATTGAACTTCGCGTTGAACGCCGCGAAGGCCACAGCTCTCTGATTCAGGTCGGTGGCCACCACTGTATCGCTGAATTTGGCTGCGCCCAGACTGAGAATGCCGCTGCCGGTGCCCAAATCGAGGGTGATGCGAGAGTGGCGACGGATGGAAAACCTGGCCAGGAATTTGCTGGTGGGGTTTGGCCACAGCACCATCTCCGGCTCGGCGCGTTCGATGGCCACCGGAAAATCGGCTGCGACCAGAAAGCCTTCCGCCGGCAACAGCATCGCACTGGCGGCCAATATGCCGGCGTCTTTCCGGAGCAAGCCACACTGCAACATCAGGGCGAGGAACTCACCGGGGACGGAGTCCGCGACCTCTTCCCCTGTCTGCGGGAGCCCGAGCCAGAACCAGCGCAACAGAGCGTTGAGCAAAGTGGGCTGGGCGGTGCGATCCAGGAGGCGAGGCCGGTTGCGCAACTGACGGGAAGGCAACTCCGCCGCGCCAAGGTGCTTGCGGATGTTTGCTTCGACGTATCCGGCATCCTCAAAGGATGTGAGGAGGCGACGGAACTCCTCGTTAGACAAAGGGATAAGCATCAGGATTCCACATTACCATCGGGAACCGATCCAGCAGGGGAAGTTTTGCGAAATTTGCCGGTTGTCCGATGCTCCTTCGTGAACCCGTGGGCCCGGCGTGCTCCGCCGCCGGGGGTGAGATTCCGAGCTTTGTTGGCTCCGGCGGGCTGGGTCGATATTCTTTTTTTCTTCGCTTTCCATGACCGCCGGCGGCTGGAATGGCTTGAGGGGAATGAATCGTGCATATTGGTCTGTGCTGGAGTTGACACGATCTGAATTGTGAATTCTCTGATTTGTATTGACCGGCCTTTGTAGGTGTGTTAATTAAAAGGGCACACTGGGATCGGGACCTAGTTTCGTGTTATCTTTGTTTCCGTCTCATTCCCTCGGGTCGGTTTCGCTCTGAAGTTTTGTAGATCGTGTCGGGAGCGGGTATGCTCCAAGCGGCCGCACACGTGTGGAAAAGAGTTGTCTTCAATGCTCGTCTGTTCTGAATCACCCTCGAATTAAGGAAGGAATCATGGCTAGACAAAGCGCACAGCACAAGTTGGACCGGGTGCGTCCGCCCCGGGTGCAGATCACCTATGACGTCGAAGTGGGCGGCGCCATCGAGATCAAGGAACTGCCATTCGTGGTTGGGGTCCTTGGAGATTTTACCGGCAACCCTGAGCAGCCGCTCCCTAAGCTCAAGGAGCGGAAGTTTGTCGAGGTGAACCCCGACAATTTCGATACCGTCCTTGAGGGCATGAAGCCGCATCTCTCTTTTAGCGTGGAAAACAAGTTGAGCGATGAGCCGGACGCGGCCAACCTGAAGGTCGACCTCAAGTTCCGCAAGATGGACGATTTTGAGCCCGGGAACGTAGCCAAGCAGGTCAAGCCGCTCAAGCAAATGCTCGATCTGCGCACCAGGCTCGCCGACCTGCGCGGGTCGTTGCAAGGCAACGACAAGCTGGAAGAGCTCCTGCTGGAGGCGGTGGGAAACACGGAGAAGCTCGACAAGCTGAAGAGTGAAATCGGTCCAACCGAAGGAGGCTCCAATGGCTGAAGCAGTTGCGAGTACACAGGCTCCGGGCGCTGCGCTCGACGCCCAGGAAGTGAGTCTTCTCGATCAGATTGTAGAGCAAGGCCGGTTCGGCGTTGAGGCCGCATCCCGCGAGCGCGGCAAGGACCTGGTAAAGGAATTTGTCTCACAGGTCCTCGATGGTTCGATGACCATCGCCAAAGATGCGGAGATGATGATCAATGCGCGCATAGCGCAGATCGATCACCTGCTCTCACTGCAGTTGAATGAGATTCTTCACCACCCGCAGTTCCAAAAGCTGGAAGGCTCGTGGCGCGGGCTCAAGTATCTGATGGACAACAGCGAGACGGGTGTGGGGCTGAAAATCCGCGTCATGAATGTGACCAAGAAGGAATTGCTGCGCGATATCGAGAAGGCCCCTGAATTCGATCAGAGCGCGCTCTTCAAGAAGGTTTACGAAGAGGAGTACGGCGTGTTCGGCGGCGCTCCCTTCGGCGCGCTGATTGGCGATTACGAATTCGGCAAGCACCCTGAGGACATGGCGCTGCTGGAAGGCATTTCGCACGTTGCTGCCCAGGCGCACGCGCCCTTCATCAGCGCGGCGTCGCCGGACCTGATGAACCTGGAGAGCTATCAGCAACTGGACGCGCCCCGCGACCTGGCAAAGATCTTCGACAGTACGGAATACGCCAAGTGGAAGTCGTTCCGCCAGAGCGAGGATTCCCGTTACGTTGCCCTCACCCTTCCGCGCACGCTTGGCCGCCTTCCTTACGGCGCGGAGACCAAGCCCATCGATGATTTTGTCTACGAAGAGCATGTGGACGGCACCGACCACACCAAGTACCTGTGGACGAACGCCGCCTACTCACTGGGCTCGAAGATGACTCAATCTTTCTCGCTCTACGGCATGTGCGTTGCCATGCGCGGCGTGGAAGGCGGCGGCCTGGTCGAAGGTCTTCCGACTCACAACTTCGCCACCGATGAGGGCGACGTGGCGATGAAATGCCCCACAGAGGTGCCGATCACCGACCGGCGAGAGAAGGAACTCGCGGATCTGGGGTTTGTGCCGCTGGTGCATTGCAAGGGGACAGACTATGCCGCGTTTTTCAGCGTGCAGAGCTGCCAGAAACCCAAGGTATACGACACCGACTCGGCCAATGCCAACGCGCGCCTGTCTACGCAACTTCCATACCTGATGGCGGTTTCGCGATTCGCGCATTATCTCAAGGCCATGATGCGCGACAAGATTGGAAGCTTCATGTCGCGTGAAGAGGCGAGCACGTTCCTGAACCGCTGGATCACGAAGTATGTGACCCCCGACGACTCCGCTTCTCCGGCGGCCAAGGCCGAGCGTCCGCTGCGCGAGGCGCGCATCGACGTGACCGAGGTTCCGGGAAAGCCGGGTTGCTATCGCGCAGTCTGTTTCCTGCGTCCCCACTTCCAACTGGATGAACTCACGGTTTCGCTGCGGCTGGTGTCCGAACTGCCTGCCGCTGCCAAGTAACATCCCGATTCTCTTCCTGGGCCCAGGGCCGCAAGGCTCTGGCGTCTAAATCCGAAAAGATTTCCACACCGAGTTTTTAGGGAGATCGAACATGGCAGTCAATGCGTACCTCATCGTCGATGGGCGCCCGGGACCGAGCACGAGCAAGCCCAACGCAATCGACATTCTTTCCTTCAGCTTCGGCGCCAGCAACACTGCCGTAATCGGCGCGGGTTCGTCCGGCGGCGAAGCCCGCGCTGGCCGCGCCAACCTGGGCGACGTCACCATCATGAAGGTGCTCGACAAAACCTCTCCGCTACTCTTCGACGATTGCGTTACAGGCAACTACTTGAAGAAGATCGATATCCTCTACGACAAGCCGATGGGCGACAGCCAGGAGGACTACTTCAAGATACACATGGAGGATGCGCTGATTACTTCGATCCAGCTCTCCGGTTCCTCCGAGAACCCGGTGGAGTCGATCAGCTTCGCCTTTAGCAAGATCAAGGTCAGCTACAACCCAGAGGAAGAAGGTGCTCTGAAGGGCTTCATCGACAAGGGCTTCGACGTACTGAAACTCAAGCCGTGGTAACTCGCGGGCAAGCGGAGACACGGTGCCAATAACCGCCAAGGAACTGTTCGCGGCAGGAAAGGTGCGCGAGGCGGAGAAGATGCTCACGGCATATTTGCGTGAGCATCCATCCGACGTGCCTCAGCGCACCTTCCTGTTTGAGTTGCTTTGCTTCGCCGGCGAATACGCCCGCGCTGAACGGCAGTTGGCCGTACTCGCCAGCGGCAGCACCGAGTCTGAAACCGGCGCCATCGTTTACTATGCCGCTCTGCATGCCGAGAAGACGCGCCACGAGCTTTTTGAAAAGCAGGCATTCCCCACCGGCCCGACCACGTCCCCGAAGGGCAAGTTGAATGGGAAGGCTTTTACCGCGCTGCGCGACGCGGATCCGGACATTGGGGCCAGGCTTGAAGTTTTTGCCGCCGGCTCTTATGTCTGGATTCCCTTTGAGCATTTGACCTCTATCGAACTGGGGCCGCCGCAAAGGCTCAGGGACACGCTTTGGGCGCCAGCGATGGTGCAGGCAGCGCCGTCGTTCCAAGGGATGGACCTCGGAGAAGTTCTCATCCCGGCAATCTATCCCTTCTCCTGGAAGCATCCAGACGAGGCAGTTTGGCTGGGCAGAGTCACATCCTGGGCAGCGGACGAAGAAGGCCGGGAGTATCCAACCGGCCAAAAGATCCTCCTGGTTGACGGGGAAGAGATTCCGTTCCTCGAGGTTCGATCAATCGAGTTTGCCCATGCCACCCATGGGTCCACAAAGCAAGAAGGCTGACTCTTAGGCCGGGGACTCAATTCCTATGTCACTTCGCGAAGACATCCTGACTCCCATTGCCGGTGAAAATCCAAGCGGCATCGATCTGCGCTACGATACCAAGCTGCTGATCCATGACAAGATCAAGGAAGCACGGCGTCAGGACGACGAGTTGGCGCAGGGAGATTGGCAAACCGAGCGCAAGACGGCCAATTTTCCTCTGGAGGTCAAGCTCGCGCAGGATGCGCTCGCGACCGTATCCAAGGACCTTCAGTTGGCTGCGTGGCTGGCCGAGGGACTGCTGAACACCGAGGGCTTTCCCGGTCTCCGCTCAGGAATCGGGTTGTGCCACAGCCTGTTAACCGACTTCTGGGATACGGTATATCCGGTCATCGAAGACGGAGATCGCGAACTCCGCGCAAGGCCCCTGAATTGGCTCGGTTCGGTGCTGGACATCCCGCTACGCAGCATACCGATTACCGCTTCCGGATACTCCTCGCTGGTCTACAAGGATTCCAGGGTGGTTGGCTATGAAGACCAGGTGAAAACTGACAAGGAGCGGGCCGCTCGCGCCAAGGTGATTGCGGCGGGAAAGATTGCTCCGGAGGTCTTCGACAAGGCCTTCGCCGACACACCCAAGGCCTTTTATCTGCAGGCGGAAAAGGATCTCGATGGCTGTGTTGAGGCTCTCGCCAACCTGGAAAAACTTTGCGACGAGCGGTTTGAGGACGACGCACCGTCGTTCGGCAGCCTGAGAGACTCGCTCAAAGACGTTCGGCAAACGGTTCACAGCTTGCTGCAAAAGAAACGGGAGAAAGAGCCGGACCCGGTGGAACCGGAGCCTGTTGCCGCGAGCGCTGCCGAGGAAGCACCAGCTGGTGAGGAAAGGCCGGCCGGCGGCCCGGCGGGAAGCTTTGCGGCGTTTTCAACCGCGGAACCCGCGGACCGCCGCCAGGCAGTGGCCGGCATTGCGGGCGCCGCGGCCTTTCTGCGCAAACGGGAGCCCTTCAGTCCTGCGCCTTATCTGCTGCTGCGCGGCCTGCGCTGGGGCGAGCTGCGCACGGCATCGCGGTTGGGCGACAGCACCCTGCTGGAGGCCCCGCCTACCGAGCTTCGCCAGCAGCTCAAGCGACTGGCGCTGAACAAGAAATGGAGTGAGTTGCTGGAGGCGGGAGAGCAGGCCATGACGCTGCCCTGCGGTCGAGCCTGGCTTGACTTGCAGCGCCTTTCGGTAGCTGCCTGCACGGCCCTGGGCCCGGAGTACCAGCCGATCGCCACCGCCATGCAGTCTGAGCTGCGCGCTTTGCTGAACGACATTCCCGAGTTGCTGGACGCGACGCTGCTCGACGATACGCCGGCGGCGAATGCCGAGACCAAAGCGTGGCTGCAGCAACTGAGCACGCCTCAACAGCCAGCACAGCTCGCGGAGGATGAAGCTGCCGCAGGCGTCTCCGCGGACCTGAATGGAACGCCTACCTGGCTCGCACAGACCGCCGACGCTTACGTTCTGGCAAAGGAAGCGCTTGCCGCCGGCCAGGAGGAGAAGGCGTTCTCCATCATGCGCGCCGTGATCGCCCGGCAACGGTCCGGGCGCAGCCGGTTTCGGCGCACCATGCAGTTGATCGAGTTGGCTATCGCCGCCGGGAAGGACTCGATCGCTCAACCGCTGCTGGAAGACATTGCAGCCACCATCGAGGCCCATAAGCTCGATGCCTGGGAAGACCCTGAGACTGTTGCCGGCGATCTGTTGAAGCTGATGCAGAGCAGCAAGAAGATCCAGGGCAGCGCCTCGGAAAAGCAAAAGCTCTTCGAACGTATTTGCCGCCTTGATCCTGTCCAGGCGTTGAGTGCGGGGTAGACCATGGCCAGAAGCCTGGGCGAAACCACGATCACCGTTTCCGTGCTGGATCGGCTCATCGATCTCGAACCGAATAACCGAATGGAGAACGCTCTGAGCCGTTCGCAATCGGTCCGGCTGCTGAAGAACGCCGTGCGGCGGGACCTGGAATGGCTGCTCAATTCCCGCCGCATCTGCGATCCACCGGATGAGGGACTGAAGGAGCTCAACCGCTCGACGTACACATACGGGCTTCCCGACCTCTCCGCTTTAACCATGTTGGCTTCAGGAGATCGCAACCGGCTGGTGCGGCAGGTCCTGGCCACCATCAACCAGTTTGAGCCGCGCCTGGCCAACGTGCGCCTGGTGATGATCGAAGCTCCGGACTCCGCCAAGAAGGACGTGCGATTGCGCGTCGAGGCGATGCTGCGCATGGATCCTGTTCCTGAACCCATCACTTTCGATACGGTAATTGAGTTGAAGAGCGGAAACTGCCGCCTGACCGGGGGCGACGATGCGCGATGACCTGCTGCTCAATTACGAGCGCGAGCTGGACTACCTGCGAAAATCGGCCGCGCAGTTTGCAGAGAAGTATCCCAAGGTTGCTTCGCGGCTGGCGCTGGAACCAACCAAGTGCGAAGATCCGCATGTGGAGCGGCTCCTGGAGTCGTTCGCTTTTCTCGCCGCTCGCGTCCATCTCAAGATGGAGGATGAGTTCCCTGAAATTACCGATGGGCTGCTCAGCATCGTCTATCCTCAACTGGTCCGTCCCATTCCGTCCATGTCCGTAGTGGAATTTCAGCTTGATCCGGAAAAAGGCAAGCTGACCAGCGGGATGAAAATCGAGCGGAATTCGCAGCTCTATTCAAAGCCGATCGGCGGCGTGCCGTGCACCTTTCGCACATGCTACGACACAACCTTATGGCCGCTGACAGTAAGCGCCGTGGATCTGAGCGCGCCCAGCCGGCTGAAGCCGGCGGTGAAGACAAACGATTCGGCATGGGCGGTGCGCCTTGAGCTTCGTTGCGCGCGCGACGTCGCATTTCCCGGTCTCAAGCTCGATAAGCTGCGCTTCTTCCTCGATGGCGAAAGCGGGCTGGTCAACATCCTTTATGAACTGCTGTTTAGCCGGCTCAATCGCATCGTGGTGCGCGATCTTACGGATGGATCGCGGTTGGCGCCGGTTACTCTGCCCGCTTCGTCTCTGAAGGCCGTGGGCTTCGGCGCCGACGAGGGCATGGTCTCTTACCCCTCATCGACATTCGCCGGCCACCGGCTGCTTATGGAGTACTTCGCTTTTCCGGAGAAGTTTTTCTTTCTCGATCTAGCGGGCCTGGAATGCGTGGCGGCGGCCGGTTTCAAAGATGCGATCGAAATCATCTTTCTGATCTCCGAGATCGAAGGGGAAGGGCGTGTACAGCGGCTGGAGCTCGAAGTCTCGAAGAAGACCTTCAGGCTGGGGTGCACGCCGGTGGTGAATCTGTTCACCCAGGTTGCAGAGCCGATCCAGCTGAATCAGCGCAAGCATGAATACCCCGTGATCCCCGATGTGCGACGGCCTTATTCCATGGAGATCTACTCGGTTGACGAAGTGAACGCGATCAATTCCACGAATCAGAAGATCACCGCCTTCGAGCCGTTCTACTCGCTCCGTCATTCCTCAAAGAAAGAGGATCGGTCCTGTTTCTGGCTGGCCCGGCGGCGGCCCTCGACGCGCGCGAACGACGACGGTACGGACATATCGCTTTCGCTTGTGGACCTGTCGACTTCGTCAGTCGATCCGGATGCGGCAGTTCTCTCTGTGCGCACGACGTGCACAAATCGAGATCTGCCTGGGCGTCTGCCGTTCGGGAACCAGGACAGCGATTTTGAGATGGAGGGCGCGGCGGCGATGCGGCGGATCGTGGCACTCCGCAAGCCGACTTTGCCGGTGCGTCCGGCCCTGGGCAAGAGCACGCTTTGGCGCCTGGTTTCCCATTTGTCGCTCAACTACCTGTCCATGGTGGAGGGCGGAAAGGGAGCGTTGCAGGAGATTCTGCGGCTTTACGACGTCGGCCGCACCGCCTATTCGCAGAACGTGATTCAGAGCATCCTCAATATTCAAAGCCAGCCGCATTTCACGCGCCTGATTTCCGAGCAGGGAGTCAGCTTCGCTCGCGGAGTGCGGATCGAAATGGAGATCGACGAGGACCAGTTCACCGGTGGCGGCGCGTTCCTCTTCGCCTGCGTGTTGGAGAGGTTCTTTGGCATGAGCGCATCTCTGAACAGCTTTACCCAATTGAGTGTCAGGACTCCGCAAAGAAAGGAGAGACTCCACGAATGGCAACCGAGATCGGGACGGAAACCAATCATCTAGCTGACACCTTACTTGGCGTGCAGCTGATTGACGATGCGTGTTCGTTTGAGTTCTTCCAGGCGGTGACGCTGTTGCAGCGCTTGAGGGCCACTTCGCAGCATGTGGGGGGCTTTTCCAGTCCCGAGGATGAAGCCGTGCATTTCCGGGTCAACCAGAGGCTTGGCTTTCCAGCCAGCGAGATTCAGAGCCTGGAAGTGGACGGCGATGGGCAACCGGAGATGATGGTCAACTTCATGGGCCTAACAGGTCCCATGGGTGTGCTCCCTTATACGTACAGCGAACTGATCCTGGAGCGGGCGCGGGCCAAGGACCACAGCCTGGCGGCGTTCCTGGATATCTTCAATCATCGGGCCATCTCGCTCTTCTACAGGGCCTGGCAGAGGTCGAATTTCGCGGTCACCTATAACGCCGGCGGACGCGATCTGTTCACCCAGTACCTGCTCGACCTGGCCGGGCTGGGGACCGCGGGACTTCGCGACCGGCAGGAAATTGACGATGAGGCGTTAATGCATTACGTGTCGCTGGCAGCGTCGCAGTTGCGGTCTGCGGTGGCTCTGGAGCAGGTCATCGCAGACTACTTCGATGTGCCCGTGGAGATTCAACAATTCACGGGTGGCTGGTACGGTCTGGATCTGTCGACGCAATGCGAGATGAAGGAAGAGGAGTCTGCCTCGCGCCAGGTTGGTTCCGGCGCGGTGGCGGGCGATGCCGTCTGGGACCGGCAGTCCCGGGTACGCATCCGGCTTGGCCCCATGGGGATTGCACGCTATTGCGATTTTCTGCCTGGTGGCGCTGCCCACAAAGCATTGCGCGCCATTACCCGCTTCTTCGGCAATCAATGCCTGGAATTTGAAGTGCAACTGGTGCTTGATCGAAACCAGGTGCCCGATGTTGAACTCGATCTCGACTCGAGCAATCCGGCGCGGCTTGGCTGGGTTTCCTGGGCGAAGACGGCGCCGCTGGGTTGCGACCCGGACGACACGATTCTGACTCTGTAAGGGGGGTACATGAGACTCGACTACAAAGCACTCATTGCCAAGCTAAACGACGAGGCGCGCTCCGCGCTGCAGAACGCAGCCGGACTTTGCCTCTCCCGAACACATTACGACATTGAGGTGGAACACTATCTAACCAAGCTACTAGATTCCTCATCTGGGGATTTCGCCGCCATCCTCAAGCACTTCGAGGTGGACAAGTCGAGGCTGACGACAGAACTGTCGCGCAGCATGGATAAGCTGAAATCCGGCAACGCGCGTTCGCCGGCCATTAGCCCTGCGATTTACAAGATGTTGGCGACCGCTTGGACCATTGGCTCGATCGACTTCAACGCGGGGCAGGTGCGAACCGGCTTCACCATCCTAGCGCTGGCGTCGGACGAAGAACTCTCGCGGCAGATCAACGACGTCAGCCACGAGTTTCAGAAGATCAATGCCGACGCGCTGCGCAAGGACCTGATGGGCATCGTTGCCCTGTCGAGCGAAACCACTACTGCCGCGGCCCCTGTTGGGCCGGGCGATGGCGCCGCAAAGCCGGGGGGAGGCAAGACTCCGAACCTCGACCAATACACGGTGGACCTGACGGGCAATGCCAAGAGAGGCAAGATCGACCCGGTGCTTGGCCGCGACGCCGAGATTCGCCAGGTGATCGATATCCTCACGCGGCGGCGCCAAAACAACCCAATACTCACCGGCGAGGCAGGCGTCGGCAAGACGGCGGTGGTGGAGGGATTTGCTTTGCGCGTAGTGCAGGGGGATGTGCCTCCTCCGCTGAAAAACGTTCAAATTCGCACCCTCGATCTGGCGTTGCTGCAGGCGGGCGCCGGCGTCAAGGGAGAATTTGAGAACCGCCTCAAGGGTTTGATCGAAGAGGTCAAGGCGTCGGCCACTCCAATCATTCTGTTCATCGACGAAGCCCACACCATGATCGGCGCGGGCGGCCAGGCCGGGCAGGGCGATGCCGCCAACCTGCTCAAGCCGGCCCTTGCCCGCGGAGAGCTCCGCACCATTGCGGCCACCACATGGTCGGAATACAAGAAGTATTTTGAGAAAGACGCGGCGTTGGCCAGGCGCTTCCAGGTGGTGAAGGTGGAGGAGCCCAGCGAGCCGCAATGCATGGTCATGATGCGCGGCCTGGTGGCATCTCTGGAGAAGCATCACAAGGTTCGCATTCTGGACGAAGCGGTTGCCGCCAGCGTGCGCCTCTCGCACCGCTACCTTGCCGGGCGCCAGTTGCCCGACAAGGCAGTGAGCATCCTCGATACGGCCTGCGCACGCCTCGCGCTGGGGCAGAACGCGACGCCGCCGGCCATCGAAGACCTGACGCGGACGATCGACGCGCTCGAAGTGCAAAAACGGATACTCGATCGCGAGGAGATTGTCGGCGCCGATCACCAGGAGAAGCTTGCTGAAATAGCAACGCAAAAGGCCACCGCCGACGCAACTCTGAAGGCTCTTCAGGAGCGTTGGGACAAAGAGCGCGAGTTGGTAGGCAAGATTCGCGAGATTCGCGACAAGCTTGAGGCCAGTCACGCCAAAGAAGCGAAAGCAGCTGCAGCCAAAGAAGCGAAGGCTGAGGCGCCAAAAGATGCGACTGCAGAGGCGCCGAAAGATGCACCTGCCGAGGCTTCCGTCGATTCGACGGCCGCTCGGGCGGAACTGCAGAAGCTGGAGACGGAACTTTACGCCGTGCAGGGCGAAACCGGCCTGATCCAGGTCTGCGTGGATGCGCAGATTGTGGGCGAGGTGCTGGCCGCGTGGACCGGTATCCCCGCCGGCAAAATGCTCAAGAACGAGATCGCCACCATACTCTCGCTCCAGGAGCACCTGGGCAAGCGCGTCATCGGACAGCCCCATGCCATGGAGATCATCAGCCAGCGGGTTCAGACTTCGCGGGCGTCCCTCGACGATCCCAGCAAGCCGGTTGGCGTCTTCATGCTGGTCGGCCCCAGCGGAGTGGGAAAAACCGAGACCGCACTGGCGCTCTCCGATCTGCTCTACGGTGGCGAGCACAACCTGATCACCATCAATATGTCCGAGTTCCAGGAAGCCCATACCGTTTCCACGCTGAAGGGCTCGCCTCCGGGCTATGTGGGCTACGGCGAAGGCGGGGTTTTGACGGAAGCCGTGCGGCGCCGTCCTTACTCTGTCGTCCTGCTGGACGAGGTTGAAAAGGCCCACCCCGACGTGCTGGAAATCTTTTTCCAGGTCTTCGACAAGGGCAACATGGAAGACGGAGAAGGCCGTTCCATCGACTTCAAGAACAACATCATCATCCTGACCACCAACGCCTGCACCGACCAGATGATGAAGCTTGTGGCCGATCCGGAGACCGCGCCCAGCCCGCGCGCCCTGATCGAGGCGCTCAAGCCGGAGCTGAACAAGATCTTCAAGCCGGCGTTTCTCGGGCGCCTGGTCCTGATTCCGTACTACCCGGTCCGCGATGAGGCGCTGAAGCAGATCATCCGCCTCAAGATGGGCAAGATTCAGCGCCGGCTGCTGGAGAATCACAAGGTGAAGCTGACCTATAACGACGCCTTCCTGAGCGAAGTTGCCAGCCGCTGCACCGAGGTCGAAAGCGGCGCCAGAAACGTGGATAATATCCTCACCAATACTCTGCTGCCGGATATTTCGCGTAAGATTCTGGGTGGCATGGCAGAAGGCGAGAAGATGAGCGCGATTCACGTCGGCATTGGCGAACATGGGGAGTTCGATTACCAAATTGGGGAGGCGCCAGCGCCGCAATTAGCCGAACAACCGTCATGACGCTCGCGCCAAAAACTGTCGTTGCTGCCCCTGACGGCCGAATTGCCTCACGGACCGCTGGAGAAGGAGAGTATCACAGGTCCGTTTTAGACTAGGGGCGTTTTACCTTGGGTTAATACTCTGAGCTCGCCATGTATGCGTGGGAAAGCGATTCGTGAGTCGCGTGACTGTGGCACCAGCTTCAAGCCCAATTCGTCTTCCTGAGGCTTCTCTTAACCCTTTTTCCTGGTAGTTGGGAGTTCCTGAAATGGCGGCCAATCCCTTTGGCAAGAATGCGCCCGGACAGAATTCCGGAACCATGACCGAACCTGGGACGAATGTGCATCCCCAGGCCCCGGCAGCAGGAGCTCAGCCCGGCCGGCAGTCTGTGCCCGGTCCCCTAAGCACGGATCGGCCCGCGGCAGGCGCCGTGCCCGATTCACTCCCTTCCGACTACACGGAGGTCGGCCATGTCACTCTGAATTCGCCTGCGAGCGGAAGCGTGGTCGGCGAGGCCCTGTTTATTCGGATCGGGTCGGTCTACAAACTCGAGGGGTTCATTGACGGCAAGCCGGTTGTTTATATCGGCAAGGCCAACGAGATCAAGGTGCGCATCGGGAGCAATGTAAAAGCACACAAGTGGGGCTCGCTGGTGAAGGATCCAAACACGAAGGTTTCGATCAGGAAGGTTCGCGGCAGGTTAGATGTCGAAGCTTCCGGGGGGAAGAGCGTCCGGAGCGCGCAGAACGAGGCCTTGCTGTCGCAGGAAGAGAAGTCTCTGCGGGAAACAGAACAACAGGTGAAGGAATACAACGAGAATCTCAAGCCGGGCCAGGCCCCCAAGCGCATCCTAAACGAGCCTCGCCCCCGTCCTGCGACCGAGGACAACATGGAGATCTGGCAGAAGCGGCACAGTGTTACGGCGGAAGAAGAGTGGGATATCATCAAGGCGCCGGGGAGCTCGGCCATCGTGTTCCGGGTGTTCATCGGCGTGCAGGTAATTCAAATCATCCTGGACGCCCTGATGCAGGAGCGCAATCGCAAGATGGCCCAATACCTCTGGGCGCCCTATGTATTTATTGAGGAGGATGGCCAGAGCAGCTTCACACTCGAGTCCGAGGGAAGCTGGTGGGGGTTCGTAATGCACTACCGGAAATGCTACATCTCCGGTCCACGGCGGGGAACCAAGGCCGAGATCACGAAAGAAGAGTTCAATGCGTTAAGGGACGAGGCGCATGCACTGTATGGGGAGGTGGATAGCTGGGGTGACTTCATCCCCGGCATTCTCATGCCGGAACTTCCCGTATTGAAGGCTCATATCTACGATCCGAGATCATCGGCCCAGATGGCGTAACGGGAGCAGGAATGAATCGCGATCAATTCTGGGATCTCATCGAGCGGTCACGCCGGGATTTTCGATCGGAGCGGCGGGACGGCAACATGGATGGGCAAATCTACGCACTGCGCGAACTGCTGCTCGAGCTTTCGCCCTCCGACGTCCAGGTCTTCGACGACCTCTTCCACGGCTGCATGGTGAATGCGTATGCCTGGGATCTTTGGGGGGCAGCGGCTCTGCTCCATGAAGGGTCTTGTTCCGATGACGGGTTTACAGATTTTTGCAGTTGGCTCATCTCGATGGGCCGCCGGACGTTTGAGGAAGCGCTTGCCAACCCCGATTCTCTCGCGGCGACTGTGAAAGACCCGACCGTCGAGGACTTTTCCTTTGAGGAGTTTCAACACATCCCCGCTCAGGTATATGCGGAAATGACTGGAAAAGAGGTTCCCGCATACAGCACGGATTACCCCGACCACCCGCGAGGACAGAGGACGTGGGAGAAGCCTGACGATCTGCAACGGCAATACCCGCAAATCTGGGCGGCAATCGGAGCAACGAACGACCTGAGGAGTGTCTGATGGCTGAGTACACCCAAGAGGGACGGCTGATCTCGATCAAGGTCGATGGCAAGGGAGCGGACGATCTGCTGCTGCAGAGCTTCACATGTCTTGAGGGGCTGTCGCGTCCGTTCTCGATTCAGGCGGACGTGCTGAGTCTGCTTCCGACGGTGGATTTCTCGTCCATCATCGGGCAGAAGGCGACAATTTCCTTGCAGACCAATGATGAGAATAAGCCCCGCTACTTCAATGGCTTTGTGAGCCGGTTTGCGCAGGGCGGTTCAGACACACGTTTTCACCACTACCACATGGAGATCGTGCCGTGGGTCTGGTTCTTGACCCGCCATGCGGATTGCCGCATCTTTCATAATCTCACCATCCCGCAGATCGTCCAGCAAGTCTTCGACGCATTTACGGCGAAGACGAAGGGGCCGATTCAACCCAACCTGCAGGGCACGTACAGCAAGCAGGAGTACGTTGTGCAGTATCGGGAGACCTCGCTGAACTTTATCTCGCGCCTGATGGAGCATGCTGGAATTTACTACTATTTCGATCACGCGCAGACCGATCACACGCTGGTGCTTGCGGACACCTCGGCTTCGGCGGCGGACTGCCCGATCCAGGCAAGCGCATCGCACATTGTGCGCGGTACAGGCGATCTCGGCGAAGATCACATCTCTGCCGTTTACTCGCATCGGGAGTTCAAGACGGGGATTTATACCTCGACGGACTACAACTTCAAGACGCCGTCGGCAGGCATGGTGGCCACGGAGAACACGGTGATCAGCGTGGGGGGCAACGATCCCCTGGAGACCTTCGATTACCCCGGTATCCATGGGACGGCGGATGAGGGAAGAAACATCTCCAAGATCCGCATGCAGGAGCACGAGGCGGCGCATCATCTGATTTCCGGTTCGGGGCGGGTGCGGGGACTTGTTCCGGGGTACACGTTCTCCATGACGGACCACTACCGCGCGGACATGAACGACTCGTACCTGTTGACGGAGGTGCAGCACACGGCCACGGTCGGCGGCACTTATCTGAACGACGAGGGAAGCGCGGATGGCGTCGGCTATACGAATCAGTTCACGTGCATACCCAAGTCAGTGCCCTACCGGCCGCCGCGCATTACGCCGAAGCCGTTTGTGCAGGGGCCGCAGACAGCGGTGGTTGTGGGCAAAAGCCAGGATCAGGGCAGCGGTGACGAGGACGATGGCAGCGACGGTGAAGAGATCTGGGTAGACAAGTACGGCCGCGTGGTGGTGTTGTTCCCCTGGGATCGCGCCGCTAAATGCTCCTGCTGGGTGCGCGTTTCACAGGACTGGGCCGGGCAGGGCTGGGGCGGAATCACCATCCCCCGCGTGGGCCAGGAGGTTATCGTCAGTTTCCTGGAGGGAGATCCGGACCGGCCCATCATTACCGGGCGGGTCTACAACGCGGACCAGACGGTTCCCTACAAGCTGCCTGACTACCAAACCCGCAGCACCTTCATGACACGCAGTTCCAAGGGGGGAAGCTCCAGCACCTATAACGAGCTTCGTTTTGAAGACAAGACAGGCGCCGAGCAGGTCTTTGTGCGTGCGCAGTTCGATCAGGATAACCAGGTTTTGAACGATAGCCGCGAAGCGGTCGGCAACAACCGCAGCCTGACCGTCGCCAAGGACCAGATGGAGAGTGTAGGCGGAGACCTGCACACACAGGTGACAGGCGGTGTCTTCGAAACGGTCGGAAAAGATGTAAACACCAACATCACAGGCAAAGTTGTCGAGAAGGTTGGTGGCGATACGAACAGCAACGTCACGGGCAATGTCGTCGAAAAGGTCGGAGGCGATTCAAACAGCAACATCACCGGCAATCTTAACCAGAAGATCGGCCAGTCGCTCTCAATCCAGGTAGGCGAGAACCTCTACGAGAAGTCCGGCACCAACTATGCCCATCAGGCCGGCACGATGATTCATCTGAAGGCCGGGACGTCGGTTGTCATCGAGGCCGGTACGATGTTGACGCTGATGGTTGGTGGCAACAGCGTAGTCATCAATTCAGAGGGCGTCAGCATTACCGGAACCATGGTCATGATCAACAGCGGCGGTTCGGCGGGTTCCGGCTGCGGCTCCAGCCCTACCAACCCCACCGACCCCGCGGACCCCGCCGACCCCAAGAAACCGGACCAGGCCGACGATGGGACCAAGGGCACTAAAATGAACTGATCCAAGAACATTCAACCCTTGCTCCGGTCGGGGTCAGTTGCTATCGTTAAGGTTCGGTCATCGTCATGAAACAACTGCAACCCGTGCTTTGGTCCAAAGGCACCTTCCTGACGCCGCAGCATCTGCAACTGCAGGACAGGTTTCTTGAAGACAGCCTGAACTTCCGGCTACAGGCGCTCAAGTTCTGCGCCTGGGGGTTCAGCGAGGTTGTGCTCGATCAGGAACTGCTCGCGGAGGGGCAGTTGGCCGTTACCCGCGCTTCGGGCATCTTTCCGGACGGATTGCTCTTCGATATCCCTGGCCCGGATCTGCCGCCTCCATCGAAGGCGCTGGCGGAGTTTTTCGACCCGGGAGTTCGCGACCTCGACATCTATCTGACCGTTCCCGACTACAAGCTAAAGGGACTCAACGTCGCCGGATTGGGCCGCACCGCAGGATCCCGCTATCTAGCCGAGATTACAAACGTCCGCGACGACAACACCGGGACCGGGGAGAGGCCGATCCAGATAGCCCGAAAGAACCTGCGCCTGCTGGCGGCCAATGAGACCCGCGAAGGCTCTTCCTCTCTACGCATCGCCAATGTAGAACGAACGGAGGCAGGCGCCTTCCGTCTGAACCCCCGCTTCGTTCCACCGCTTCTCGAGGTCAGGGCCAATGACTATCTACGCGGCCTGGTCAACGGGATTCTCGAGATACTGTCCGCGAAAAGCACACAGCTGGCCGGCGGGCGGCGCCAGAAGAACCAAAGCCTGGCCGACTTCACCGCGTCGGACATCGCCAATTTCTGGCTGCTGTATACGGTCAACAGCCATATCCCGGTGCTCAGCCATCTATTGCAGGGTCAACGCTGCCATCCGGAGGAACTTTTCTCCGAACTCACAGCACTCGGCGCGTCCCTCACAACGTTTTCCAACACCGTCCGGCCGCGCGACCTGCCCTTGTACGACCACCTTAACCTGAGCAAGGTCTTCGCCGACCTGGAAGAGAAGCTGCGCCTCCTGCTTGAATCCGTGGTGCCCACCAACGTTGTTTCCTTGCCGCTCAAACAGGTAAAGAACACCATTTACGCGACCGCAATCGATCAAGATAAATATCTCGCCAATACGCGCATGTACCTGGCGTTCTCTGCCGACAGCAGTGAAGAATCGATCATCCGCAAGGTCCCGCAACTGGTCAAGGCGTGCTCTGCTTCTCAAATCGAACAGCTGATCAACATGGCATTGCCGGGGATTACGCTCAGCCACGTGACCGTTCCGCCCAGCGCGATCCCTGTGAAGATGAAGTATCAGTACTTCAGCCTCAACCAGGCTGGACCGGCGTGGGAAGCGGTCATCCGCTCGCGCAATTTTGCCGCGCATGTTCCCGGCGAACTTCTGAACCCGCAGATGGAATTGATTATCCTTCTGCCGCAGGCGGGCTAACACCTATGAGACAGCTCACCAAGCCCGTCTGGTTCGAAGGAATGTATCTGGGCCCGCACCATTTTCAGGCGCAGAGCCGTTACTTTGAAGACTCGCTGAACTTCGTGGTCGCAAGCTTGTGGCGCGACGCGTTCGGTTTCGCTGGCCTGCAGTTCGACAACGACGCTCTTCGCAATGGCACGGTTGCCCTGAACCACGCCCGGGGTCTTTTTGAAGACGGCCTGGCATTCGATTTGCCGGGGGCGGATGCGGCGCCGCCGGCGCGTGACTTCACCACGTTGTTTTCCCCGGTGGCCGATCACCTGACTCTGCATCTTGCCGTACCAGTCAGCCTCAGCGATGGCCAGAATACGACCGTGAACACTGCCGGCGGCGTCCGCTACCTGTGTACCGAGCAGGTAATGCCCGATCAGAATACAGGCCGCGACGAGAAACCGATCAAGATCGGGCGCAAGAATCTATTGTTATTGGCCGAAACAGAGGTGACCGACCAATTCATGACCTTGCCGCTGGTTCGGGTGACGCGTGACGGATCAGGACATTTCGAAGCCGATCCCACCTTTGTGCCGCCGTGCCTGAGCTTGAGCGCCAGCCCGACGCTGACAGGCATGCTGCGGCGTCTCATCGACATCCTGGATGAAAAGAGCGCGGTTTTGTCCAATGAGCAACAACAACGGAGCGGCGTATTTCAGGCGGGCATGTCGGCCCGTCACGTTGCGCAGTACTGGTTCCTCCATGCCTTGAACTCGAACGTCTCAGCATTGCGGCACTTTCTGTTGTCCAATCACGCGCATCCGCAGGAACTGTTCCGCGAGATGTCCCGGCTGGCAGGCGCGCTCTGCACCTTCGGCCTCGAGGTGCATCCCCGCTCGCTGCCAGCCTATAATCATCGCGACTTCGGGGCAAGCTTTGCTCCTCTCGATGAGCATATCCGCCGTCATCTCGAGATCGTAATGCCGTCCAAGGCAATCAAGATTCCGTTGAAGGCCGTGGAGAGTTTTCTTTACAACGGCGAGGTCAAAGATGAACGCTGCCTCGGCCCCGCGCGTTGGATTCTGGAGATTCACTCGCCCATCGGCGAAGCGGACCTGATTGAGCGCGTGCCCAAGCTGGTGAAGATATGTTCCGCCCGGTTTGTGCTTGAACTGATCAAGCGTTCGTTGCCCGGCCTTCCGCTGAACCACCTGGCGGTTGCGCCGGCCCAGATCGCAGCAAGGGTTGAGAGCCAGTACTTCGCGGTCAATCGCGGCGGGCCCTGCTGGGAGCATCTGGTGCAGACCCGGCAGATTGGCGTTTATGTCCCCGGAGAGATTCCGGCCCCGGAATTGAGCCTGATCGTTCTGTTGGACGAGTAGCCTTACGCCGAGTTGCTTTGTTCAAATCCCTTCACCGCCGTCCAAGATCAAGGCGGTTTACAAGTCGAAAGCGCCAGTCTACGGCTAGTACCGCTTTATCATGCTCGGCGAAGGAAAGATCCCCGCCAGGTCATCCTTGAAGGAAGAGAGGGCTGCCTCCGCCTCATTACCGCCTACAAAGGCTCGGACAACGTCACCAACAACAATAAGTTCAAGAAACCCGCGGAATACTCTTGCCTCTATGCCGCCGATACAAGCATCTATTAGCGAAGGAGCCGGCGTCCCTGGCATTCCCGGGCAGATTCGGCAGGGCTTCGGTATCTTCCCGGTATGCGATACGCCGTCGCTGTAATCCGGCGGTGCGCACGCAGTGTTGGGAAAAGTGCCGAAGCCGGCGGAAATAGCAGGTAGTGCGTAACTCTGCCTCTGAATAATAGGTCGGAGGAAGAGTAAGCCCCGTAAGTGAGTCAAAAAAACTTAGCCTCTCATCTTGTCTGAATTCGGCGCCAGGTTACATTTCCAGTCAAACTGTTAAAGGCCGGCCTGCGGTGGCGATACGCGCTGCAGAAAAAAGCTTCGGCTTGAAGCAGTCATGTTATTCAGATCGAACCCGTATTGCGGAGTTGTCCAATGTCACCCAGCCATTGCATCCATTGAAAAGGAGCCGGACCGATCGGTGAAGGTTGGCAGAGAGTTAGCCCATCACGTCAGGGGCCATCGGGGCCGCGATCGATGCCGCAGTTCCAGCCAGGACAGCGTCCCCATCCATTCCCGGCGCTTCCGGCACTCGAGGCGGGAACTGGATCAGGTCTGGAAGATCGCATAAGGATTCGCAATGGTGATTCCGATCGTATGGCAGCGCCACCTGCTTCTTCGCCCACTTTTTTCTTGACATGATTTTTGGGTTAGTGCTAGAGTCTCGCCACGGGCGGAACTCATTGTTCCGCAACGCTTCTAGAGCATTTCAGCCGATGGTGCAATGGAGACCAGAGGAGCTGGCTTGAGAAGAGCGGCAGGGCCCCTAACTTTCCCATTCGGTGAAATTCAGCGCAGTTTTTGTGAAGACGCATTTTCAGTTTATAGAAGTGGCATGCCAGCCACCATGTATTTGACATCATGATGGATTGATGCTAACTTGACTAGCTCCTGGGGAGCTTCTCTCGATTGATGCCTGCCGGCGTTAATTCCTTTCCGTGCCCAAGATTTTGCGCGAGCCCATTGACAACTGGTCCAAGTGTTCAATCGAGTTTGAACCCTATGCAAACTCAGGTCGTGGATTTCCGGCCCATCCGTCTGGAGAAAAAGCAATGATTCGCAATAAGTCCCTTCGCCTGCGTGGAACTGTCGTCTCGGCTGCGGTAGTTTTCCTGTTTTCCAGCGCTTGCTTTGTAAGTGAAACCGCCGCGCAATCGGGCGCATCGGCAGCGACCGGTTCTTCTCTCAGTTCCCCTGCGCCGGCTCCCTTTCTGGTCGCGCCTTCGATTCCTCTCGGCTATGCTCCATCGGGTGTGGCAACAGGGGATCTGAGGCGGAGCGGCACGTTGGATCTTGTAACCGCAGACTATAACTCCGGTAAGATTACTGTGTTTCTTGGATACGGGCAGGGCAAGTTTGCTTCCGGAGTCGGGTATGCCGCCGGAGCCCATCCGAGCGCTGTCCTGGTGGCTGACATCAACGGGGATGGCAGGCTGGACGTTCTGGTCTGCAACGAGTCCGAGGGCACGATCAGCGTGCTTTTCGGCAATGGTGACGGGACGCTGCAAGCGCGGCAAAGTTACACGGTCGGCTTTAATCCATCGTTCATCGTCGCGGGAGACTTCAGCGGAAGCGGCAAGGTGGATTTGGCGGTTGCCGGGAAATCCGAAAATCTGCTTGCCATTTTGCCCAACGACGGCGATGGAAACCTGCAGAAGCCTGTTTTGCGCTCATTAAGCAAGACGCCAACGGCGCTTACGGTGGCAGACCTCAACAACGATGGCCACCCCGACCTTGCCCTGGCAAACGCGGATGGAACGGTAAGCGTCCTGCTCGGCAAGGGCGCAGGTCTGTTTCGCTCGCTTCCAGACATCTCAGTCGCCTCCGGGTCACTGTCTTCGATCAATTCCGGAGATTTGAACAAGGATGGCAAGATCGACCTCGTGGTTACGCAACCCGGCCAGAAGCTTGTGTCGGTCCTGATTGGGACGGGAGATGCATCCTTTGCTTCCCCAGTGTCCTATCCGGTTGGGAACGAGCCTGTCTCGACATTGGTGGCGGATGTTAACGGGGATGGCGTTCCCGCTCTGGTGGTCATCAACAAGAGCAGCAATACCTTCAGCATTCTAGGCGGAAACGGCGATGGGACGTTCAAGACTTCGGTTGACTTTGTTGCCGGCAACGCGCCTCTTGCCGCCGTGGCAGGCGACTTCTACGGGAACGGCAACGTCGATCTGGCTATCATCAACCATTCGTCGCAAACGGTGAGCGTCCCTCCCGGCAATGGGGACGGCACATTCAAGGCTGCCCGCTCCTATCCTTCGGGAGTTCAGCCGGTGTCCATTGCTTCCGGCAACCTGAACGGGTCCAGGATCCCCGCACTGGTGGTTGCCAATTACTGTGGTTCCGACCACACCTGCGGCACGGCGGGAAACGTCGCCGTGTTTCTTGCGGACGACAAGGGAGCCTATCGTCTCTCCTCGACATACCCGGTCGGCCCCGGCCCGGTATCCGTGGCGCTGGCCGACCTGAAAGGCGACAAGAACCTCGATATCGTTGCGCTCAATCGGCTCGACAAGACCGCGTCCGTGCTGCTGGGCGCCGGGGATGGAACCTTCCGGCAGCCGATGACATTTCCGCTTGCCGGTGCTCCGATTGCGGTTGCGGTGGGCGACGTGAATAAGGATGGGAAGCCCGACCTGGCGGTCCTGGAGGATTGCGGTTCCGCAAAGTGCTCCCAGGCAGGCAGTCTTGAGATCCTGCTGGGCGGAGGAGACGGCAGTTTCCAAAGCTCTGCAATTTATCCGGTGGGCTATTCTCCGGTCTCGGTGGCCGTGGGAGCCTTCCACGGAGACAAGAATCTCGACCTCGTCGTGGCGAATCGCTGCGGCAAAGATGCCTCCTGCCAGTCGGCCGGCACCGCGACTGTGTTGATTGGAGATGGAACCGGCAAGTTTACGGCGGGAACGGAAGTTGCCCTGGGGAACAGTCCCGCTTCGATTGCTCTGGGAAATCTGACCGGGTCCGGTCTGGACCTCGTGGTCTCGCGGTCCACCGACAATACGTTGGCGGTCCTGCACGGGAACGGGGATGGCACATTCCGAGCGGCGGTCCCCTATCCTGTAGGCAATAATCCGGGGTCGCTGGTGGTGGCCGACTTCAATGGGGACGGCAGAGCGGATGTGGCTGTCGCCAATGTGAACGACTCGACAGTAAGTGTCCTTTTCGGAAAAGGAGATGGCACGTTACAGCCGGCCGGCGCTTTGGCGGTTGGCAGTGGCCCGACTTCGCTGACTGCAGTTGGAAGGGCGACCGGAAGGCACGCCAGCCTGGCCACGACAAATGGCAGCAGCGGTTCCTCGTCCCTTGGAACAGAGTTTTCCGTGCTGCCAAATCTGCAGACGGACCCCCCTCTGGCCAGCTTTGTGCTGGCGGCGCTGCCGACCCCCACCTCCAGCGTGAACGATTCTGTCCTGTTGACCGCGACATTGACCGGTGTGAGTCCGAATCCTGCGCCGACAGGGACCGTCACATTCGACAGCGACCCTGGAACCGGTCCCGCTGCCCTCTCCGACTGTACCGGAGTCACTATCACCCAGGGCGTTTCGCCGAGTCTCATTTCAACCGCTACCTGCACGACGCATGTGCTCACTGCGGGCAGCGATTCCCTCACCGCCGTCTATAGCGGGGATGCGATCTATGACACCGGGGTGGGCGAAACCTCGCCCGCTGTGACGCAGACCGTCTCGCAGCTCGGTCCAACACTGGTTTTGAGCGGACAGGGTACATCGCAAGTGAATCAGGCGGTGACCTTCACGGCGACGCTGGGCGGCGTCACCTTTACACCCATCGCTCCCGGTGGCAAGGTTACCTTTACCGCTGGCGGCAATCCCATCAGCGATTGCCCGGCGGTGACGGTGAATGCCACCACCCTGGCTCCGACCTGCACGACGTCAACGCTGGCGGTCGGTTCCGATTTAATTGGGGCGTCGTATTCGGGCGACGGCAACTACAAAACTGTGACTGCGACGGCGGTCACCCAGATCGTCTCTAAGCTCAGTCCTACTTTGGTTATGAGCGGACAGGGTTCATCGAAGGTGAACCAGCCCGTAACCTTCACGGCAACCCTGGGCGGAGTTACCTTTACGCCGACCGCTCCTGGTGGCACGGTAACGTTCACTACTGGCGGCAATCCGATCAGCGATTGCCCGGCAGTCACAGTGAACGCTACCACCCTGGCGCCGACGTGTGCGACTTCAACGCTGGCTGCCGGTTCTGATTCGATTGGAGCGTCGTATTCGGGCGACGGCAACTACAAGGCAGCCACAGCAGTTGCGGTCACACAGAACGTTTCAAAACTCGCTCCTACGTTGACTTTGAGCGGACAGGGTTCATCGCATGTCAATCAGCAGGTAACCTTCACTGCAACACTGGGCGGTGTCACCTTTACCCCCACAGCTCCCGCCGGCAAGGTATCCTTCACGGCGGGCGGCAATCCGATCAGCGATTGCCCGGCGGTGACGGTGAATGCCACCACCCTGGCTCCGACTTGCGCGACTTCAACGCTGTCAGTCGGTTCCGATACGATCGGTGCGTCGTATACGGGCGACAGCAACTATGCCGGGGTCGTGGCCTCGACGGTCACGCAGACCGTCTCGCAGGTTGCCTCTACTCTTACCGTGACGGCGTCGCCCGGAGTTTCCGTAGCGGTCGGCACGTTGGTCACTTTTACGGCCCAGGTTGGCCCTTCCGTCACGCCGGCCGCGCCCACCGGGACAATTTCGTTCCTTATCAATGGCAGCGCAAGCGCCGATTGCCCGGCTGTGACGCTGACCCCCGCTTCCGCCGGAGCTGGGGTCTGCAAGACCTCCAGCCTGGTGGCGCCGGCGGATGTGATCACAGCGACCTACTCCGGCGACGCAAATTTCACGGGGCCCGTCACATCCGCCCCGCTCACAGTAACCGTGGGCAAGACCGCGGCCATTACGACCTTAGTGTCGTCGCTGCCTGTCTCTTCATCCGTCAACCAGGCCGTGACCTTCACAGCCACCGTGAAGCCGCCGTCGGGCACAGTGCTGCCCACGGGGACTGTTACGTTTACGCAGGGCGCCACAACTCTATGCGGTTCGACGGGGATCTCAAGCACGACGGGAATTGCGACCTGCACTTATGCATTCAGCAGCCCGACCTCCGGAACAACGATCACGGCGACCTACAGCGGCGATCAGAGCTTCTCCTCCGGGACGCCTGCCACAGTCTCGCAGGTGGTGACGGCTGCCGGCACCACGACCACCCTTGTATCCACGCCTAATCCCTCGGCCACCAACCAGTCGGTGGCTTTCACGGCGACGGTGACGCCTGCCTTCACCGCTGGAACTGCCAAACCAACCGGGACAGTGACCTTCACCAATACAACTTCGGCAACTACCCTGTGCGCAAGCCTGACCATCAGCGCCGGGATCGTGCCGGTGTGCAACTACACGTTCACCGCGGCTGGTACCTATAACGTGGTGGCAACCTACACCAGCGGCGATACCAACTTCACGGGCAGCGCTTCGGGTGCTACCGCGGACGCCCAGGTTGTGGGCGCCGGCGGCACCACAATCACTCTGACATCGTCACCGAGTACCTCGTTCGTGAATGAGACGGTGACATTGAACGCAACCATCAACTTCACCAGCAGCGGTTCCACCGTGCCCACCGGAACGGTCGTCTACAAAGATGGCGCCACAGCCCTTTGCACGTTCCCCAGCACCGGAACTTCCGCATTCACGGGTGGAGTTGTTCCTGCCTGCGCGGTTCCGTTCTCCTCGCAGGGTACCCATTCGATTACCGCGGTATTCACCTCCTCGAATTCGAACTTCAGCAATACGACCTCCAACACTCTGTCGCAGGCCGTGAGTCAAACCGCGACCACGACATCGGTGGCATCCACGCCCAACCCCTCCAACGTCAACCAGTCGGTGGCCTTCACGGCTACGGTGACGCCTCAATACACGGCGGGCACTGCCCTGCCCACCGGGAAGGTGACCTTCACCAATACAACTTCGTCCACCACCCTGTGCGCAAACCTGACAATCGTCGCCGGAGTCGTGCCGGTCTGCAACTACACGTTCGCGACCGCAGGCAGCTACAACGTGGTTGCAACCTATACCAGCGGCGATTCGAACTTCGCGAGTGGCAGTTCCGTCCCTGAGGTCCAGGCTGTCGGCGCCGGCACTACCTCTGTCGCTCTCACATCGGCGCCGAGTCCCTCGACAGTGAACCAGCAGGTGACGGTTACCGCAACCATCAACTTCATCAGCAGCGGGTCAGCCGTGCCCACTGGATCGTTGATCTACACCGACACCCTGACCAGCAAAGTTCTGTGCACGTTCCCCTCGATCACTGCCACTGGAAGCGGCAGCGGGAATGTTCCCTCCTGCACGGCTCCCTTCTACACGGCGGGTACGCATCCCATCTCCGTGAGTTACGGCGGCGACACGAACTTCAGCAAGTCAAGTTCCACCCTGAACCTGATCGTCAACCCGACCGCAACCGCGACGACAGTTTCGGGACCCTCAACCTCGGCGGTCAACCAATCGGCGACGTTTACGGCTACGATTGCACCGGGAATCGCTCCCTTTGCAGGCTCGACGACCCCAACCGGCACGGTGAGCTTCAGCTATGTTTTTGGCGGCGTGAACGTGCCTCTGTGCACGACCTCAATTCCTGTCAGCACTACCGGCACAGGCGCCGGCGCTGTCACCACGGCTGCTTGCACGGCCTCGCTGCCAGCGCAGGGCGCCTATACCATTACCGCGATCTACACGGGCGACTCCAATTTTTCCACATCGACATCCGTTGCCTTCCCCCTCCAGGTCGGCGCAACGGCGACCTCGGTGGGCCTGACGTCTTCGATGTCACCCAGCATTGCAACCCAGGCCGTAACCTTCGTCGCGACAGTAACTCCCGCGATCAAAGGATCAAATCCAACTTCTCCGACGGGAACGATCACCTTCTCGTTTACCGATGCCACATCGGGTACCCCGCTAGGGGCATTCTGCGGGGTGACTACGGTGACTGCGGCTGTGGGCGGAACTGCGACCGCAACCTGCGCGGTCCAATTCCCGGCAACCACGGGCGGGACGATCAATGTTTCAGCCACCTACTCCGGCGATACAAACTTCAGCGGCAACTCCACCACCGCCCCGGGTATAACGCAAATCGTGGAAAACTTCGGACTCGCATTTACTTCTCTCACACCTGTGTTTCTCACTCAAGGTTATTCAAATGCCGGCGATCCGTTCAACAAGACGAGCATCACCGCTACGCTGACGACTCAGGCCGGGTTCAACGATCACGTTAACTTCACTTGTTCGGTTACCGAGACTTCGACCAATACCCCGGTCACCGATCCATCCTGCTCGGTGTCTCCCACCTTCTTGTTGAATGCAGGCGGCGGGGCTTCCTTGGCCTACACGGTGAGCGCTTCGGCGAACGCGCCGGTGGGCGCATACGCCGTGTCTCTTACCGCCTCTGATGTCACCGTTGCGACGCTTTCGCACACAACCACGCCGCCCTTGACGGTTTACGTTTTGGGTGTGTCCACCGCCTTGACCCTTGCACCGGGAGCCACCGGAATAGCGAACGTTGTGTTCGACACTGCAACGCCGGCCTCGGGGATCGCACCTACCACGCTCAGCGGATTTGCTTGCGGCTCCATCGTGCCTTTTGTGAATGGGGTCGCCGGAGCTCCTTTGACGGGCAGCGGGCTTCTAACCTGCACGGGGCCGGCGACAACGGTAACGGGCTCCCAGACCACAGTTCCGATTTCAATCACGCCCGTGGAGAAAACCGCCCAATTGCAGCGGTCAAGTACGATAACGCTTGCGGCCTTCCTGGGCGTGCCCTTCTTAGCGCTGCTGGGATGGGTCGGGGGCAGAAAGTCACCGCGCAAGAACTTCTTCCGGTTCATCGGGATGATCCTGCTGCTGGTTGTGGGGCTTTCGTATGCGACCGGCTGCGGAACCGGCTATACGCCACCCACCGTGCCGCCCGGTAGTGTTATCCCGGTGGGAAGCTACTATGTTCAGGTGGTTGCCACGGACCAGAATAACGTTCAGTACTTTGCGGTTGTGCCTTTGACTGTGAATCAGTAAGCGGGGATTCGATGTTGTCCCCGGTGTACTTCAATGTCCATGATTTGCGCCGTTTGCGCAGGGGAGAATTTGTGAAAGCCAAAGCACTGTTGCTATTCATCTCGTTTGCTTGCGCGCCCACAGTCTACTCGTTCGGGCAGGTTGATTGCACCACATCGACCAAGTTGATTTGTGAGTTTCCCGTCTCCGCAGAGGTTCTGGGAGTGAATACCATTGGCGCGCCTTTCGTCAACCATGTTCAACAGATCGCCGGACCGATCAACGCATCCATAGCCGCGCAGCTGACCCAACTTCCCATCCCCAGCGCCACTGTCGGCACCGTTTTTATCCAGCAGAAAGGAAGCGATGTGCCGGTTGCCTTCGAGAATCTTGGCCCGGTTCTTACCGACCGCCCGGACACGGTAGGCAAAAGGCACATCTTCATCGGTTTCAGCTATCAGCACTTCAATTTCAACGCCTTCGACGGTCAAAACCTGGCAACGTTACCGGTCGCCTTTCAAATCCAACAAGCCTCGCCTTTCAACCCGAACGATCTGCAAACATTCTATGGCGCGGAAAGCAACAATGTCGGCTTTAAGCTCGATCAATATGTTGGGGTGTTGACCTACGGGCTCACCAGGACGACCGACATCTCGGTCGTTGTTCCTTTCAATTCGGTCAAGCTCGCGGTGACCTCTTCCGCCTTCCAGGCGTACGTCTACGATCCTGTGTCGAACACATATACCAACCAAAGCCCCGCGGCAGGCACAACCATAACGACCAGCGGTTCGGCCGGAGGAGTGGGGGACATCATTCTGAACTTCAAGCAACTGCTTATCGGAGGCGAGCATAGCCGTCCCGCGGTAACGGCCGGAGCCACGTTCCGCATTCCCAGCGGCGATGACCTGAACTATCTCGGTTCCGGCGCAGTTGGCGGCACCGCGTACGGTCTCTTCGAATACAGGTGGCGGGTGGCGCCGCATCTTAAACTGAGCTACCAATGGAACGGCAATTCGCAGGTGATGAATCTTCAGGCTCCGTCGAATACCCGGCTTCCGGGCGGTCTCGAATACGCGGCTGGCGCCGACATCAAGGTGGTGCGGTCATTGACCTTGGCGTTGGATATCCTGGGCAATCAAATCGTCAATGCACCGTCGTTCGTTCTCCTCCCACCTCTGACTCTGAGCCCAGCGCCGCCCACCGGTAGCGGAGTGCCTCCCACCTTCACCGTAACCACCACTTCGAATAACACGTATACGACGGTCAACTTCAGCTCAGGCCTGAAGTGGTCTCCCGGCAAGCATTTTCTTTTCTATGGGAACATGCTGATGCAGATAAACAATGTCGGACTGCGCAGCAATATCGTTCCGCTGGCCGGCATCGCCTACAACTTCAAAGCGAGTAAGTGAGCGCTGGCTGCGGCAAGATCGGAAGGCGATCGGGGAACAGAGCCCGCTGAGACCCGCCGAAAGAACTTCCGGAGAGCCGCAAAGGAATCATCTGGACTTCATAACCAGGATGTTGTGGTCATTGGCTCCGACGGGGTCAGGCGGAGGAGAAAATGGGTTGGATCCCGCGGACTGGTCGGCCACTGCTTGGATAGCCTTCAGCGCCTTCAAATGGTCGGCAATCCGTTCCAGGGTCCGAACCAGATAAACGTCGCTCTTCCAGTCGGCGTGCCAACCGCCGCAGAGGCTGAGGGCCGCAGAGACCTCGAAATCTATCGCGGTTAAGAAGCCCCTTGTCAGCATGAGGTTATCCGCGCTTGGCGCCGGCTGACTGCCCGATTCTTCCCCCAAAGCAGGGGTTTCGCACTCGAATGGCTCGAATTCGGGGCCCGCATAAGCGTTCCTGAGTAGAGCGGCATGTGCAAACACTGTTTTTCTCCCCCGATGGAGATCTTTGGATCTTCTCCAACTAACCATCATCGGACGGATGCGATGGCAGGCCAATACCACTTGGACCTCGCACGGTGAAAGGAAAGTGTTATGCGCTTACAACTAAGGTAATAGGGGACGACGGCATGATTTCTCTCATTGTCCACTTGTTTTTGAGTGGCCCCCTATTTCGGAGCGGCCAGGTCTCGGGGCGGTTACGGATCTCGGGCGGACCGTGCCTCGTGGGCGGAAGGGAAGTCACGGGCAAAGGCTTCATCCAGCTGACCGGTCGTGGTGCCGTGAATGGCCGCAAAACCAGCCCAGGATTCGCGCGTTCCTCTACCAGCCGGAGACTTGCCAACTCCCGTCCTGGCCCTTCGAGAAGTGGAATGTCGGTTGGCCGGGGGACTTGAAGGGATCACCGTCTTTCGGATGGATGATGACCGTCTGAGCGCAGGTCAAGGTCGGTGCATCCGGTGAACCGCCTGCCTGGCAAGACAGCTCGGTCACCTCAAAGCTCTTGGCCGCGTCGCAGTCTCGCGCCCAGGCCTTCAACCTGCCCTGAAAAGCGTTGTTGAAGACAGCCTGGCAATCCTTGGTGTTCTTGCCCGAGGCCTGTGTGAAGACGCTCTTATAGGAATTCAGGGCCTGTTGTAGCGTCTTCGGATCCGGTAGTTCCGGCGCTTTGGGCGTGTTAATGACGACGGCCGGCGCCGGCGCCTGAACCTGCTGCTTCGGTTCATGTACTTCCACGGTCTGCTCTTGAAGCAGCGTCGATCCATTCGCCGACAACTGGTACTTCGTGGTGCTGCTCGGGTAAACGGTGGTGCTGCCCTGTGAACCGAGGCCAGTGCCGACGCCGCTAATGGAGACCGAGGAAGCGTTGTTCACCTGCCAGGTGAGCGTCACAGGCTGTCCACGTTCGATCGAGTTGGGGCTGGCGGACAATGAGCCCGTTGGCGGGGCTACGGGAACAGGCGTCGCGGCCTGTGGCGCCTGCACGACAGGCGCCGGGGCTTGCGCGACAGGTGCCGGTGCCTGTTTGGCGGGGGCTTGTGTGCCTGGGCCGGATGCAGGCTTGGGCGTCGGCGGCTTCAGGAAGAACGAGTCCGTGATGTTCTGGTTGAGCGCGATCTGGATGTGGCTGTCCTGGTAAGAAGAATCGTCAGATGCCGTGTATCTGACCGTGTGAGGACCGATTGGGAGGTTGATCAGCTGGCCAGACCGGTGCAATCCCTTGTTCTGGCCATCCACCGAAAGCTTGAACTCGGAGAGATTGCCCTGGACAGTGAGCGTTCCGGAGGTTCCAGGTGGCGCGGACTTGGTAAGAGGGGCAGGTTCCTGATAGGTTCCGCCCGGAACGACATCGGCCTTGTCTGTAAACGGGTCAAAGCCGTCCTTGGTGACCTGAATCTGGTGCGAACCCGGCTTAACCTGTACGGTCAACTCGCCGTTGGCATCGGTCACTTTGGAGGCAGCATTGTCAATGGTAACTGAGGCCACCGGCTGGGACTTGACGATCTTGATATAGGCTGCAGTCGATGCCGGCGGCGGCTGCAATTTCCAAATGACAATGGCGACAACGGCCACCAGGACCAGGGCAACGGCGGCGATGGCCCAAACAGGAAATCTCTTTGGTTTGGCAGCCGCGATCGCGGATAACTGCGCATCGAATGCGGCGCCGGAACTGGCAGTCGTGCCGGATTGCTCGAGCGCACTCTTGACCGATTGTCCTATGCGCTGCCAATCCGCTTGTTTCTTCTGATCGGCGAACTCCAACCATTGGGTTGCGCTCTTCAAACACGCCAGCGCGGCCTGGGAGTCGTTTTTGAGCAGGGCGGCGCGCGCCGACTCGATGGACTGCCCTACGATCTGATGAGCGTGCGCTGTGCGTTCGCTTTGAATCGCCTGTATCGCGCTTGTGAGATCGGCAGATTCCCCATAGGCACGCACAACCGCTTCCAACGACGCCAATCCGGTGGAGAATTCCTTCTTCTGGGCTGCGGCCCGCGCCGCGGCGATGGCTCTGGCGGCTGCCTGCTTCTGTTCGTGTTCCGACTGCAGAGCTGTCAGGAGTTCCTGAAACGCCTGGTTCTCCGGCGTGGCGGCGAGCTGTTCGCGCAGGAGCCGCATCGCCTCGTCCAGCTCACCGCGCTCCCTAAGTTGCCCGACGCGCTGCTGGAGAAGTTCGATCTTGCGGGCGAATTCAGCCTGTTGTTTGTTCTGTCGATCTGCCTTGACCGTCGCCAGGAGTTCCTGCAATGCGGGGTTTCCCGGCATTGCGGCGAACTGTTCGTCGAGCAGTTGGAGCGCTTCGTCGAACTCGCCGCGCCCCCGCAACAGTCCGACACGCTTCTCGAGGACATCGAGTTTGCGGGCGAAGGCAGCCTGCTGCTCCCGAACCTCTTCAAGAAGCCTGGACAACGATGAATCGCCAGTCTCCTGAATGCCCGATTGCAGCACTGCAATAGCGTCTTCCGGTCGTCCATCGCGGATCAGCGCGCGACCTTCGGAAGCGCAGCGATCAATAATCAGACTGCGTTGCAGGCGCGCCTGTTGATCGCGCGCGAAGGCCACGAGATCGTCGATGTCCGTGTGGTGGCCGAATTCGAGCTGAAACGACTCGAGGGCCCCGATTGCCTTGTCGTATTGCTTTGCAGCCATCAGCTCCCGAGCTTTGAGCAGGGCGGCAGCGCGCACCTGTTCCACCTGGAGGGCGTCCAGTTGTTGCCGCAGGGAGCGCTCGTAGGCGATCAGCCGTTCGTCGCCGGGCATCCGGTCCAGTGCAGTCTGGAGAACGGCCAAGGCCTGGGACGGCGAACTCGCAAAGAGCTCTCTGGCTTGTGCGATCGAGGTCTCGACGAAGCGCTTCGCCTCCACCTTGCGCGCTTCCGCGTCCACCTCGGCCTTCAAACGATGCAGCATCGTCTCGTTGGGCAGCTTTTCGATCGCCCGATTGATCAAATCCGCTGCTTGATCGAGGGATTCGGTGCTCAGGAATTCACTGACTCTTTTCTGAATCTCATCGAGGATGGCCCGGCGTCCCTCCTGCTCCCGAACCTTTGCCATTTCGCGGCGTAGTTTGTCGGTTTCCACATGGGAGGGGTCGATGCTGTCGGCGTCGCCGAGGAGCTTGTCCACAGCCGCGAGATTTCGCGCCGCAAGCTCCCTGCGAGCCTCCTCCAATATTGCGAGAACCTTGCCCTGTTGGGCCTCTTTTTCTGCCTGCCTGGCTAGAATTCCATGCACGGCGGCAAGCTTGCGGTTTTCTGGGTCCTCCTGGAGGGCCTTGCTCACGATGCGCAGCGCCGCGGTGATATCGCCCCGGTTTCTTGCCTGTTCAGCATCCACCACGGCCTTGGCGCTGATCTCGCTGCGGCGCTTCTTTTCCTCGACGGCTTCAATTCTCTGCTTCAAATCCGCGGAGGAAGGATCGAGATTCTGCGCCTCTCTCAGTTGGTTGAGAGCTTCCTCGAAGTTTCCGGACAAAAGCGCTTCTTCAGCCTTGACGGTGCACTCGCGCAGCCGCTCTGCGCGCCTGAGACGCTCCTGATGTTCCCGAACGAATTTGCGAAGCTTTCGAACCTGGGTGTTTGCCGGATCGAGCTTGACGGCCTCTTCCAGAAGTTCGAGAGCGGGTGCAAAGCGGCTCTCGGTCGTCAAGCGCTCGGCGTCGTCAAAAAGCTCGGAAACACGTGTGCGCTTGAGCTCCTCGATCAGGTCGTGGAGCGCATCGGCCATATCCTCGCCCGTCGAGTATCGATCCTCTGGATTCTTGGCCAGCGACTTTTCGACGATTTCGTCGAGCGCGGGAGGGTAATCGTGGAGATACGCTCCCAGCGATGTATGGGCTTCATTGACGATCTTGTAGGAGGCAGTTGCCTCGCCGCCTGTGAAGGGCTCGTGCCCAGTGAGCAGCTTGAAGAGGGTCACACCCGCGGAGAAGATGTCGACGCGGCCATCGATCAGCCCGCCCTTGAACCGTTCGGGTGCAATGTAATGCAGCGATCCGATGACCGCGCTGGTTTGCGTAAGTCCGGCTTTGCCTTCCCCATCCTGGACCTTGGCGATCCCGAAGTCGATGATCTTGGCTACCCCGTCGGGCTGCACAATCACGTTGGCCGGTTTAATGTCCCGATGGATAATTCCTTTTTCGTGGGCATAACCGAGGGCCGAACAGACCTGCTCGATGATTCTCAGCTTGGTGATCAGATCAAGTTGTCTGCCGGAGGCGATGATCTTGTCGAGCGGTTCGCCCTCGACGAACTCCATGGCAATGAAGGGCAAACCGTCCTGTACGCCCATTTCGTAGACGGTTGGAATATTGGGGTGGCGGAGTGTGGCAGCCCTGGCTTCAACCTGAAAGCGAGCCAAGCCCTCTTCCAGGGCAGATTTGAAGGGCCTCTTGATGGCTACCCTGCGGCCAAGATCAACGTCCTGAGCGAGAAGAACCTCGCCCATGCCACCGCGGCCGAGCACTTTGATGATCTCGTACTTGCCGATCTTTCCCGCGGAGACGTTTTCCATTGACTTGTCCGAGCCTTCGTCGAAGCTGAAGAGGGAGTCTTTGAGGCGTAGAACAAACGCGACCTCATGAGAAATTTGCTCTACTGAAGTGCGGGATTATTCTCCTCAAAACATTATCACGAAAGGGATTTGTTTTCAACAAGAACTCTTGTCCAGTCGTCTCTTCCAATACAAGGGAACTGCTGCGCCTCGCCAAAAAATCCATCCGAGAGTTGTGAGAGGGGATTCTTGAGATCTGCCGAAGTTTTGAAAGACAGAGCATCCGCAAAAGCCTCGACGGTGGTTGTGAACCCGGCGACCCCAAGCGGGATCTTGAGCGTGGACGGCTGGCTGACCAGCAATTGCATGGCAAAGCGCTGCCGGGCAAATCCATTGGCGGAAGACTCAACGGTATATCTGCCTGGCGGCATCTCCTCAAAAGCATATGCACCACGATCCCCGGAAATGCGGGACTGCGTGAATCCGATCTCGGCATTCTCGAGGGATACGGTGGCGCCGTATACGACCGCTCCGCCAGGATCGTGAACGGTCCCGCGGAGGGATGTTTGCGAAGTTTGGGCAGGGCACAGCCCGATTGAAACAACGCCGGGAAACATGGTTGAGAACAGCGCCAGGCTGCGAGGAATTCTCCGCATCGGTTCTTGCCTCCGCCGAGTCTCTTGTGTACGATGGGGCGAGCTTGGCGCCGCCTCTACCACGTGGATCAACAGACGAATTGCTTTGTCAAGGAATCTCGCCGGATTTCTTCCGCATGCCTTGGCTAAGCGTGCAGAGAGTCGATGCCAGTTGTTCTTGCGGATCAGGCGATGAAAGAGGAACAATTGCCGGATGGTCCGCGATAGCCGGTGATGAGGTGGCTCAAATCTATGTGTGGGAACTGGCGACGACGATGGTGACGCCAATCAAGTCGCTGAAGGGACCCTCGCGCATGTTCCTTGCGTCCGAAGAGGTGAAAGCAGTTGTATTTCGCTAGCCGCAGGAGCAGCTGGCTGTTTGGAACGGGTGGAATCCGTGGGTTGTGGAGCCGGGGGAGTTCACGATCCGGGCAGGTGGATCGTCCGGGGACAAACTTACAGATGACTTTCAGGCTAAAGCCTTAGCGCAATTGCCAGGATCGATAGGGGCGTGACACCGTGACGGAGCATTTGCAGCAACAGATCGCCGGGTGTTCCTCGCCGGCAGCATGGGCGCAGGATGAGATTACCAAGCTTGAAAACGGCGTGGTCGAACTGGTGGTCAGGAACCAGGGCGGGCATTTTGCGGAGTTTCGATTCTCCGGCTCAGCCGATGCGCCTTCACCCAACGTGCTGTGGGAGTCACCATGGAGATACGAGAGGCTGGAGAACGCCAGGCCGCAGGATCTGGCAGATACCGCCGGATTCACAGGGCACGGCCTGTGTCTGGATAACTTCGGGGCGCCTTCGAGTGCGGACGCTGCCAGAGGTCTTGTCCAACATGGCGAGGCTGCCAGGGCCGACTGGAAGATGACAGCCGGCGAGGAGCGAGCACGCGAAGATGCCGCCTGGAGTGTGCATCTGCCCGTAGCGCAATTGGATTTCGAACGGAAGGCCAGGCTTGGAAACGGTGAGAGCGTTGCTTTTATTGAAGAGAAAGTCACGAACCTTCGCGGCGAAGAGCATTCGTGCGACTGGGTGGAGCATGCGACCTTTGGTCCGCCGTTTGTGACGCGGGAGGATACGCGCTTCTTCGCTTCTGCCACGCGAGGACTTACCGCGCCCGATGGGTATGGCCCGGACTCTCTCGTGGCGAGCAATCAGGAGTTCACCTGGCCATTTGCGCTCGCTGAGCAGCCCAGCGACGGAAGAATCGACCTCCGGCTGCCATTCGCTGTGCGGGGGAAGGGGATCACGGCGGCGGTCCAGATGGATCCAGGGCGGGACGTTGAGTTCATTGCCGCCATCCATCGCAATTGGCGCGTTGGCGCCGGGTACTGCTTCCGGCGCGAGGATTTTCCCTGGATGATGGTTTGGGAAGAGAACTGCGTCAGGCAAGACCGCCCCTGGTACGGCACAACGCAGGCCCGTGGAATGGAATTTGGCTCGACCCCTCTTCCAGGCACGCGCGAGGAGACGTTGCGCCGCGGCCGCCTTTTTGAGACGCCGAGCTGGTGCAACATTCCCGCCAAGGAAACAAAAACAGCGCGATACCTGATGTTCCTCGTTCGCCTGCCGATCGGCTTCGATGCCGTCGGCGATGTTGTTGTAAGCGGAGATTCGATTGATGTGGTTGCGGAGGACGGCACGCGCGCCTTCTCGATTCCCGCTCGCGGTTGCGGGAGATTTCTGTCTTGACCATGCGGCGCACAGGAGAAGGAGAAACCGAAACCCGGAGCCTCCGGGCAGACTGGCGAGATGTGAGAGGGGGTCGCGGTGGGAATGAGGGGCGAGCTTTCCTTCCTGCCGGAAATGCAGGACTGTGCGATTCGGCTGGTAAAGTATACTTCCTTGCAGATCAATCGACCCGTCGGGTTTCTTGCCAAATCCTGAAGGACAAAGTTGATCGCAATAACTCTGCGCGCAGAACTCAGGATTGATATTGACCGATTCAACTCAAACTTCCTGGCTCGCCTCGGCGATCACCCCGCTTTCCGGAGCAAGCGTGACTGTGTTTGGCGACTTTTGCCTGGACGCTTACTGGTCGCTGGACACGACCGAGGCCGAGCTTTCCGTTGAAACCGGACTGCCCGTGAAGCGCGTTCTTAGCCAGCGCTACAGCCTCGGCGGCGCCGGCAATGTGGCTGCCAATCTCGTCGATCTGGGCGTTCGTTGCGTGCGCGTGGTGGGAGTGGTAGGGGCGGACCTCTTTGGCCATGAGATGCTGCGCCTGCTGAAGGCGTGCGGAGCGGATGCCGATGCGGGAATGATTACCGACGAGCAGTGGCAGACCATGGTCTACACCAAGCCGTGCCGTGGACAAGAGGAAGAGAGCCGCATTGATTTCGGCGCCTTCAATTCGCTGCGGGAGACAACCGTTGAAGCGCTGATGCGGGCCTTGGATCGAGCATCCGCGGAGAGCGATGCGGTCATTCTCAATCAGCAGGTTCCGGGTGGCGTGAGCAGCGCGGAAGTGATCGGCCGGATCAACGAGATCATTGCAAGGCATCCGCATACCCACTTTGTTGTTGACGCGCGCCATCGCGCGGAACTATATCGTCAGGCCGCTTTGAAGTTGAATGCGCAGGAAGCAGCGCGCGTGCTCCATGAGACAACTGAGGACCAGCCATCGATGGAGCAGGTCCGCGAACTTGCCAGACGCGTTTCCGAGCGAACCTCGAAACCGGCCTTCATTACCTGCGGCGAACGTGGCATCGTGACCGCAAGCGGCGAAGCGGCAGAAGAGATTCCAGGCATCCAGGTTCTGGGTAAGACTGATCCTGTCGGAGCCGGCGATACGGTTGTGTCGGCGATCGCGGCCGCGCTGGGCAGCGGCCAAACTCCTTTTGTAGCGGCCCGGCTGGCTAACATTGCCGCGACGGTGACCGTACGCAAACTGCAGCAGACGGGTACGGCCACTCCGGCCGAGATTCTGGCCATCGGCCCGGAGCCGGATTACATCTATGAGCCGGATCTGGCTTGCGGGCCGCACCTTGCCCGCTTTGCAGAGGGAACGGAATTTGAGGTGGTAGGCGCCCTGCGGGACGATCTCGAGATCGAGCACTGCATCTTTGACCATGACGGCACTCTCTCCACGCTGCGCGAGGGATGGGAGAAGATCATGGAGCCGATGATGGTGCGGGCGATCCTGGGCCCGCGTTATGCAACGGCTTCTTCGGCGCTTTTCGCGAGAACGACAAGCGAGGTGCGGCACTTCATCGATGGAACCACGGGCGTGCAAACCCTGGCGCAGATGAAGGGACTGGTCAGCCTGGTAAGGCAAGCGGGGTTTGTTCCGGAAGAGGAAATTCTCGACGAGCATGGGTACAAGCAGATATTCAACGAAGATCTACTGAAGATGGTGCACGGCCGGCTCGCCAAAATCAAGGCAGGAGAACTGGCCCCGTGTGACTTTCAGGTGAAGAACGCGATGCAGTTCCTGAAGGAGTTGCACCGGCGCCATATCAAGCTCTATCTGGCCAGCGGAACAGACCACGCCGATGCTGTTGCGGAGGCTGAGGCGCTGGGCTACGCCGATTTGTTTGAAGGCAGGATATTTGGCGCAGTGGGAGACGTGAATGTTGAAGCCAAGAAGCTGGTTCTGGAGCGCATCATGCGCGAGTACCATCTGGGCGGGCACCAGTTTGCAACCCTTGGCGACGGGCCGGTGGAGATAAGAGAGACACGGAAACGCGGCGGCTTCTGCATTGGCGTAGCCAGCGATGAAGTTCGCAGGTTCGGCTGGAATCTGGCCAAGCGTGCGCGCCTAATCCGCGCGGGCGCTGAGCTGATTGTTCCCGATTTCAGCCAACTGCCGGCGCTGCTGCGGTTGATGAAAATAGCGTAGTGGAACAGCAGAGCGGAAGTTTTTCAAGGGTGAACTCGAATGGAAATTGACGATCCAAAGATGCTCAGCGTGGAAGAGATGCGGGTTGAACGCGACAGGCTCGTTGCAGAGGGCAAGACACTGGTGTTTACAAACGGCTGCTTCGACATCCTGCACCGAGGTCACGTAACCTACCTGACTTTTGCGCGCAACCAGGGCGATGCTCTGGTGGTTGGACTCAATACCGATGCCTCGGTCAGAGCGAACAAGGGAAACAACCGGCCGATCAACTCCGAGGAGGATCGTGCCTTTGTACTCGGGTCGCTGAGGGCCGTGGATTATGTGGTCTTGTTCGGCGACGACGAGCCGAAGGAAATCATTGCCAGGATATTGCCACAGGTCCTGGTGAAGGGCAGAGATTGGGCGCACTACGTGAGCGGCCGCGAGGTTGTGGAGAGCCATGGCGGCAGGGTCGTGCTGGCAGATATGGTGGAAGGCCGGTCAACCACAAATACGATTGGACGCATTGTAGAGGTCTATGGCCAGGGTGAGCCTGGCCATGAGTAAGATGATCGTTGTCACCGGGGTTGCCGGCTTTATCGGTCGCAGCTTCGTTGCTGGCGGACCGCTGCCTCGACGGATGGAGGCGAAGTGACTGCGACAGCCGAAATAAGCGAACGGCGGCCCGGGCTCCTCTGGACCATGTTCGGCGCATATTTTACCTTTGGCAGCGTCCTCAACGTTGTCGGCGTAATCATTCCAATTCTGATCAGGCAGCACAACCTCAGCCTGTTTGCAGGGGGCCTGCTCGCGTTTGCCTTCTTCATCTCCTTCGGTGTCTTTTCCATACCAGCCGGATTGCTCGCTGACCGCATTGGAGCCAAGCCGGTAGTCGTCGGCGGGGTGACGCTGATGGGGATTGGCTGCGGAGCGATTCCGTGGGTCGGCAGCTATGTCGCAATTACTGTCTGCGCATTTACCATAGGCTCGGGCGTGGCTTTCTTGCAGACCGCGGGAAATCCGTTAATTGGCCGGTTGGACAAGCGCGAAAACTATCATCGCAACCTGACCCTGACCATCGGATTTTGCGGAATTGGGGCATTTATCGGCCCCTTCTGCCTCTCTGCCTTGCTCGCGCATGGAGAGCCGTGGCAGCGGCTCTACGCAGGCTATGCCGCGATTTGCTTTGTGCTGGCGATTCTTTTCCTCATCAGCAGTTTTCCAGCGCAGGAGGCTTCCGCCAGCGATAAGATCCGCGTGAAAGAAGTTCTCCGCCTTCTTGGGCATCCCATCTCCATTACTTATTTCTTCGCCGTGTTCTTCTATGTGGGCGCGGAGGTCGGCACCGCCTCATGGATTGTCAAGTTCTTTCAGCAGGTCCACCCCATGGCCGATGAGGCCGCGATTAACGGCGGGCAGAGTCTTCTCCTGCGCAGCCTGCCCACATTACCGGCGTTGACCGTTTCGCTGTTTTGGGGATTGCAGGGCGTGGGCCGGCTCACCAGTGCGCCGGGAATCAGGAAGCTTGGCCCGCGCTGGATGTTGCGCCTCTATTCGCTGGGGGCGATTGTTTCCCTGCTCTTCGCGGCGTTGGTTCCCTGGACAGGCGCCTCCGCGGCAGGGTTCATCTGTTGCGGGTTCTTTACTTCGGTCTTGATCACACTGCTCTTCAGTGGCGCAATTCAAACCTTCAAGCAGTCGCAGGGAGCGATCTCCGGCCTTCTGGTTACCGCTTCCATTGGCGGCGCTGTGATTCCTCCGCTCGTGGGGCTTGCCGCGGACCACTTCGGCTTGCGCCTCGCCATGCTGTTGCCTGCGCTTGCATTTACTTATGTATTTGCCGTCTCGATTTTCGGCAACGCCAGTTATGAATAAACTTGCACCGTTGCTGTGAGCTCGCGCAGGAGCTTATGTTGGAAGCATGAGCGAGCGTGTCACATCTTTTTCGGAGTCCACGATCGCTCGATCTCTTCAAGCGTTCTTCCCTTGGTTTCCGGCATGATCTTCCAGACGAAGAAGAGTTGCGGAATGAGCACCGCGGAAAACACAAAGAAGCTTCCCGATATTCCCAACCAGTTCCGCAGCATGGGAAAGAACTGGTTATAGACGATGTCGGTGACCCAGACGGCAAGGGTTGCAATGGCCATGGCCCGGCCGCGAATCCGGGTTGGAAAAATCTCCGACATGATGACCCATTTGATGGGACCCATGGAGAAGGCGAAGCAGGCAACAAATGAACACAGCATGGCGACGATCATGATTCCCTGCGTATGCCCGGTGCGGAACAGAATCCCCACAACGGTCAAGGACAGGATGGCGCCGACTGTGCCCACGAAAAGAAGGAGCCTGCGGCCCGCAATGTCCATGAGCCAAATGGCAATGATGGTGAAGATCACATTGACAAGTCCTATGGAAGTGAATCCTCCGAGGGCCTTTCCAAGGGACAATCCCGACTTCTCGAGGATGTCCGGGCCGTAGTAGAAGACGACGGTAATTCCGCTCAGTTCGGAAGCAATGGCAAGAAAGAGCGAGACAAACAACGCCTTGCGCAGGCCGCGCTTGAACAACTGCGCCATAGACCCGCTGGCTGTGGCAACGGTGGCCTCGATCTCTTCCAGTTCGCGTTGTGCGAGGGCTGCGCCGCCGACCCTGGTAAGAACACTCATCGCCTCAGACGAGCGGTTGGCCTTGACCAGCCAGCGAGGCGCCTCAGGGATCAGAAAACACAGCACTGTAAAGAGAATGGCGGGGATCAGCTCCATTCCGAACATGGCTCGCCAGACCTGATCGCCAAAGGCGCGCTGATAGAAGCCGGCGCCGTTGGCGGATGCGCCGGCCGATGCAAGCTGCTGCAGGCCCGCGTTGGAGAAGAGAGCCAAACAAATGCCGATGGTAATGGCGAATTGAAAGAGAGTTACCATGCGGCCGCGCAGATGGGGCGGCGAGATCTCCGAGATGTAGAGCGGCGACACCATGGACGCGAGCCCGACGCCGAGTCCGCCGACCAGGCGAGACCAAATGAGGACATCGAGACTCCACGCGGCCATGCAACCGATGCTGCAGAGGACGAACAGCAGGCCGGAGAGGAGAAGCACAAGCTTGCGGCCAAATCGATCGGCCAGCGACCCGGCAACAATTGCGCCTACGGCACAACCGAGGAGCGCGCAGCTTACGAGCCATCCCTCCATGGCCGCGCCGAGCGCGAATTGTGCCTTCAGGGCTGTCAGGGTTCCGGAGATCACTGCCGTATCGAACCCAAAGAGTAAACCGCCCAGCGCTGAAACGATGCAGACAAACGTCAGATAGGAAACGTTACCCTGCGAAGGCTTGCCTGGGAGCGCCGGGTCGTGTGCGTTGGGCTGGGGCATTCGGAACAACTCCTGAGACAAGGCCTTTTCAGAATCTCAACTGCAAAGCACTGGCGCTGGGCATGATTGGTTGCAGCCTCTCACGCCGTTGGTGATCGCGAACCAAATCCTCTGCACCACTATACGCATTTCAGATGCGATTCGGCCTCAGAGAGTTCTGCTTTGAGCGCAAGGCCGTGCATGGACCCGCAAATGTTGACCTCAACGCCCAGCCGGGAGAAGGTTGCCGCCTTGGCGGCGAGAGCGAGGCCCGCAGAGGCGCTATCAGGGGCGTAGGCGACATGAATATGGTTCGACTTGTGCCTGGCCATCATCTGGTCGCGGGTGATGCCGTGCAGCACAGCGTGCATCATCGGCCACTGCCAGTTGGTCATGTTCCAGCGGCGCTCGATCTCCTCGGCTGGCAGTTCGACCGCGGTTGCCCTGCCCACGTCCACCTTGAGCCGGTTGTCCTCGATAAACACCCTGCTCCAGATCACTGCGCCCGGCTTGGAGATGCCCTTGATGGTGGCGCCCCCGAGAGGGAACGACATGCCTGGCTGACGCACGCACTGCACGCCGCCGTAGCCCCCGATGAGATGTTCCGGAGGCACCGCGCCGGAGATTTCGAGAGTCCACACAAACTCGCGCTTTCCTTCCACTTCAAAGTCCTCGCCATAGCGAATGTCGTGCAGCGTATTTTCCGGATGCAATCCGAGCGCCGTCCATATCCGATTGGTCAGGAGTGCGTCCACGCCGGCGCATTCGTCTACCTCGTTGAAATGAGGCAACGCCTCGGCGTCATAGAGCACACGCGAGTTGTCACGAGATCTTGCCGGAGGACGATCGACATTGTTGAGCAGCCCTTCCACAAGGTCCGACGCCGGAACCAGGTCCTTGAGTCCCTGCTGATATTGGATTCCGATTGCATCGCAGCCGAAGTCATCGGCAATGCGCAGCGCAGCGATGTACATCTTGCATTGTTCGAGGACCTGATCGTCGGTCAGATCGTCCACGGGATTGGCGCCAATGCGAAACTGAACGCCCTTGCGATCCAACCACCTGCGCACCTCCCGGGCCTCTTCGCCGCTCACCTGCGTCATTGCATAGTAGAGCGCCGACTGGCTCAACCGCTCTTTGAAGATCCCCATCGGATTCAAGAGTTCGTCGGGAACGATGGCGTTGTACATCCCCATGCAGCCTTCGTCGAAAACCCCCAGGATTGCCCATTGATCGCGCAGCCTGGAAGCCACGTTTGTGGCGATTTGCTCAGCCTCAGCGGGTAGCGAGAATCCCGAAAGGGAATGGACATGGCTGCTGTCGTGCTCAATGAAAGTGCCGTCGCACCAATCCTTCAACTGCGATAAGAACCAGTCGTCGTCGAAGCTCCTGCTCCATAGCGTGCTATACGGCACACCGGCTTTAGTCAGGCACGCGTTCAGGTTAAGAAGGCCAACCAGGCCTGGCCATTCGCCGCTCCAGTTTGCGACCGTTAGGATGGGGCCCTGATGAAACATCAACCCGGCGAGGATGTGGTGGCTGTACTGCCAAACGGCTTCGACTACGACGACGGGAGCGTCGCGCGGAATGGCGCGAAATACTTCCATCCCATGCTTCTGACTCTTGATAAAGCCGTGGCCTTCGACAGGATCAATATCGTGGGCTCTCTTCACCGGGACATCGAATCGCCGGAGAGCATCGGTGACGGCCTGTTCTGCTCGCAATTGAGCGGGCCATGTCTGCTGGTTTGCCGGAACCCGCAAGTCGCCGTTTGCAATGAGAAAAGCCGATTGCTTCATTTGAGCCCGCTCCTTCCGACCGAGACGGTTGTAAACCCCGGATATCCGAAGTCGTTAAGGTGGTTTTGAATCACTCCGGAATTGCGATGTTCGACTGCCGCACCAACACCACGCTCCGCCGCGAGGTTGGCGGGCAGCGCACGAGGAGTTCCAATGGCGCCCGTACCCCGGTGGTGCGGTCGCGGATTTTTCCCAGGCCAGCCGACGAACCTCGCTTATTCGCTTGACCTGGGGTACCGGTAACCTTGATACTCAATCGCGAAGGCTACGCTTCCGCCCTGGCGTTGTCAAGAGAGTATTGAGCGCGCGATTGCGCACCGGAGGCGCGGCCGCACCGCAAGGCTTGCGTCAGGCGTTATGATTTGTTGATCCAAGGGATCAAGGGGGAGGATGAAGATGAATCGACGCGAAGTCTTGCTTGGTGGTGCGGGAATGATGTCGGGCCTTGCTGCTGGGTCAGCAACGCTGAACGTAAATGCCGAGACTTCGTCTGGCGAGGCACTCACGGCACATAAGCTAAAAATTATTGTGACGGGTGGTCATCCGGGTGATCCCGAATACGGCTGTGGCGGCACGGTGGCGCGATTTACAGCTCTGGGCCATGAGGTTGTGCTGCTGTACCTGAATGACGGAGCGTGGCCACCGACTCCAGCGCCGACGCGTATTGCGGAGGCTTCGAAAGCGTCTGCGATCCTGAATGCGCGCCCAGCTTATGCCGGCCAGATCAATGGCCATGCTGTTGTGGACAACGAGCACTATGAGGCGTACCAGAAAATCTTTGACACGGAGAAGCCCAATGCAGTCTTCAATCAGTGGCCGCTCGATAACCACCGTGACCACCGCGCAATTTCCATGCTCACCTACGATGTCTGGAAGCAGTCGGGACGGAGTTTTGCACTCTATTACTACGAAGTCTCCGACGGTGAAGACACACTGCAGTTTGCGCCGACCGAGTTTGTGGACATTTCGGAAACGGAACCCTTGAAGCGCGCTGCTTGCTACGCGCACGCCAGCCAGACGCCGGATCGTTACTACGAGTTGCAGGACTCGGTTGCCAGGTTCCGGGGGCTGCAGAGCGGCTACAAGAGAGCCGAGGCTTTCATTCGCCAGGCACAGAGCCCGTACGACATTTTCTCGGTGGCGAGTATCCCAACTCGATAACCCCGAAATGGCTCAGCCAATCATGGGCGCCAACTCTCTTGGTCGACCGCTCTGCGAACCTCGATTGAATCCAGGGAATCGTGAGGGCGGATAGATCCTGAAGCCGCATTGGAAAAGTCCTTTCTGGCCAGGGCTGTTCTTCCGGAGGAGCCGCACGGATCGAATTTCTCAACGTGAGCAATATTTGATAACTTTTGGTCACGTGTTGAGAAGACAACGATATGCGCGACCTGTAAATGTGAAGCTGAGTTCTTCCCCACACTATGGCCATTTGCTTGAACTCCCAAATCTTCGGGACCCTTCCCGGCGGCGAGCCTGTCGAATCTCTGACGCTGCGCGGATCAGGCGGCATGCAAGTGGAAGTCATCACTTATGGGGCCACGATCACGCGTCTGCTCATTCCTGACCGGATGGGGCGCCTCACGGATGTTGTGCTTGGTTTCAGCGATCTCGATTCCTACCTCGCGGATCGGTCCTATTTCGGCGCCATCGTCGGCCGGGTCGCGGGCCGTATCGCAGGTGCTCGTTTTGAACTCGAGGGGAAGACCTACGAACTTGCCAACAACGATGGCGCGAACCATCTGCACGGCGGTGTCAGGGGATTCGACAAGAGAATCTGGACAGCTGCCCCGATGGAGCAAGCGAGCGGCGAGCCCTCGTTGCGCCTGACCTATCGCAGCCCCTATGGCGAAGAGGGTTATCCAGGTACGGTGAACGCTTCCGTTACTTACACGGTAACCGGCGACAACGTTCTCCGCGTCGAGACCGATGCGAGTACGGATCAGGCGACACCGTTCAGCCTGACGCAACACTCCTACTTCAATCTTGGCGGGGAAGCGACGGGTTCGATCGACGATCATGAACTGCAGATCCACGCCGATGAGTTTGTCCCCTTCGACGATCAGATGACTCTGCTTGGCCGGGTTGAAAAGGTGATTGGCCGCGGCAACGACTTCCGCGAGTTGCGCACTCTGGGCACTGCAATTCCACTGTTACACAAGAATCACGGTGACCTTTACCTCACACGGCGAGCGGCTGGGAGCGCCAGGCTGGCGCCGGTGGCTCGTTTGCTGCATGCGGCGAGCGGACGCGAACTGGCAGTGTCCACGACCGAAACTCATTTGCAGCTTTATACCGGCTGTTCTCTCAACGGTTCGATCAAAGGAAAGTCCGGAGCCCCCTACGGACGGCACGCAGGGCTCTGTCTGGAGTGCGAGGGCTATGCGGACGGGCCGAACGCACCGGGTTGCGGCGACATCATTCTGCGTCCTGGGCATCCCCGGCACGAAACTACGGAGTATGCATTTCTTTCAATGCCTTCTTGAGGGAGCGAATTTCGCTCAAGAGCAAGATGCATTCCATGGGTTGCGATTTGGTTAGACATGGGCGAAGGCCATCCGCAGGACGGGGCCGAATGGTGTTACGAAACACCTTGTGCGGGTAGAGGATTGTCGAGACGCTCGAACTCTTCATGGGAGCAAGATGACGATGGAATCCGAGATGATTGTTCTCTCCAATGCACCGGTCAAGGCTGACTACAGCCTGACCGGGCCAAACTCCACGTATGCAGTTGAGCAGGGGCTCGCCGAGGCCGATTGGTATCAATGCCCGGTGGCGCGGGAGACCATGCGCGGTCTTCTGGAGCGCCGCAATGGGCCGGCGATTCGCGACACGATCCTGTGGTTTGCGCTCATTCTTGGGCTTGCGTGGGCGACTTATCTTCTCTGGGGCAGTTACTGGGTGATCCTCCCCTACCTGCTCTACAGCGTGCTATATGCGTCGACTTCCGACTCCCGCTGGCATGAGACCGGTCATGGGACCGCGTTCAAGACCAGCTGGATGAACGATGTTCTCTATGAGATTGCATCGTTCATGGTGATGCGCGAATCGACGGTTTGGCGTTGGAGCCATATCCGCCACCACAGCGACACAATCATTGTCGGACGTGATCCTGAGATTGCCGTTCCGCTTCCGCCCAATGTGAAGCTCATCGTCATGGGCTTCTTCAATCTTCACGTGTATCCGAAATACTTCAAGCAGATTGTGCTGCATAGTCTTGGCCGAATCTCGGGTGCGGAGAAGAGTTACATTCCTGAGATGGAGCGTCCCAAGGTCATTCTCAGGGCGCGCTTCTATGTCGCCATCTATGCGTGCGTCATCGGCCTGGCCATTTATAGCCGCAGCATTCTTCCCCTGCTGTTCGTCGGACTTCCGAATCTTTTCGGCTCCTGGCTGCTATCTGTATACGGGCTCACGCAGCACGCCGGGCTAGCGGAGAACGTGCTCGACCATCGGCTCAACTGCCGCACCGTGTACATGAACCCGATCCACAGGTATCTCTACTGGAATATGAACTACCACGTGGAGCATCACATGTACCCGCTGGTGCCATACCACGCGCTGCCCAGGCTACATGCTGCCGTCAAAGAAGACTGCCCAACGCCATACGCAAGCCTTCTGACTGCCTGGCGTGAGATTGCGCCCACCATTTTGCGGCAGGTCAAGGATCCTGCCTATCATGTGAAACGCAAGCTTCCTGCACCCAAGCCCCGCTCCAATGAACGGTCCTGCATCTCAACTTCGGAGCCTGACTCGGCGGGCTGGGTACAGGTTTGCTCTGCTGACGCATTGGGGCGCGCGGATGTGATCCGGTTCGATCACGGACACAAGACTTATGCGATTTACCGCGACTCCGAGGACCGGCTCTATGCTACCGACGGAGTCTGCACCCACGGCAACACTCACCTTTCCGAGGGCCTGGTCGTGGGGAGCATGATCGAGTGCGCCAAGCACAACGGGCGATTCAATCTTGTCGACGGTTCGCCCGCGCGCGCGCCCATCTGCCGCGGGCTTGTCACTTATCCGGTCGAAGAGCGGGCACGACAGATCCACGTCAACGTGGTGAAGGCCGGCGGAGTGGGAGCCCGCCCGCAAAGAGACTTTCATTTCCGTGTGGTGAGCAATGAAAACGTGGCCACGTTCATCAAGGAACTTGTGCTCGAACCGTTGGACGAGGCCGTGCCGCTCTCAATTACCCCAGGCGATTATCTGCAACTTGACATTCCTGCCTACGAGACGATCCGCTTTCGCGACTTTCAGATTGCCGAACCCTTTGCAACCGTGTGGGAGAAGCAGCACATCTTCGATTTAGCGGCAAGCAACCCGAAGCCTGGCCGCAGGAATAATTACTCTTTGGCCAGCAACCCACGGATGGAGCGGGCACTGCGATTCAATGTCCGCATCGCCACGCCGCCGCCGGGCCAGGACTGCCCTCCCGGCGCGGGGTCCAGCTACGTCTTCAATCTCAGGCCCGGCGATAAAGTCTCGGGCGTTGGCCCCTTTGGAGATTTTCACATCAAGCCCACGCAACGCGAGATGGTCTACATCGGTGGCGGGGCAGGCATGGCGCCGCTCCGCGCACATATCGCGCACCTGCTGGAAAACGAGCAGACTGCCCGCAGGATCAGTTTCTGGTACGGCGCCCGGTCCAAACAGGAGATTTTCTACGAAGAATATTTTCGGTCGCTTGCCGGGAATCATCGCAACTTCTCCTTCCATCTTGCTCTCTCGGCGCCGCTTCCAGAGGACAACTGGTCGGGCCACGTTGGCTTTATTCATGAGGTTGCTCTTGACAAATATCTTCGCGAGCATCCCCACCCTGAGTCAGTGGAGTACTATCTCTGTGGTCCCCCGATGATGATCAAGGCGTGCATCAGAATGCTGGCGGAAATCGATGTTCCCACACACCAGATTGCGTACGACGAGTTCTAAGCAGGTAGTCCATGACGTCAAGCTCCGGATTTGTAAACGACGGCTCGCCGCAGGCACCAAGACTCAGCGTCTATCTGAACCTGGATAATCTCGTCGACCTGCGCGCGGGCAGCGCATGGCCTGGACTCGAAGGCCTCCCGCGCTACCAATGGCTGCAGGCTGACGGCTTCGAGGGAGTTCAACTTACAACGGATGATCCAGCCGTCGCGGGCACGCCGTTTTCCTTTTGCGGGCTCGACCGCATCAATCTTCCGTACGAGGCCGACGCCGTTGCCGCAAAGCACTCGGCGCGCGGCGACAGTTGCCTTACCGTCCACGTGGGTTGGGGCATGGAAGATGACGATCAGTCTTCCCGTCTTGTCGAGGCGATCCTCAACGCATCCGAAACGCATCGATTGCCGATCTTCATTGAAACGCATCGCGCGACGATCACCCAGGATCTGTGGCGGACCGTGCAGATCGCCACGAGATTCCCAGAGGTCCGGTTCAATGGCGACTTCAGCCATTACTATTGCGGCCAGGAACTTGTATACGGAGACTGGCACGCGAAGCTCGCCTTCATGGCGCCGATCTTTGCACGGATTGGATTCATTCATGGCCGCATCGCCAGCCCCGGCTGCATGCAGGTTCCCATCGATTCGGGCTTAAGCTCAAGGCCACTGCAGGCCCACGGCGCGGCCAACTATCTTGACCACTTCAAAGAGTTGTGGACGCGAGCGATGGCTGGATTTCTGCGCACGGCCGTTGCAGGCGACAACCTCATCTTCGCACCGGAGTTACTCACTCATGCGCACTATTACGCGCGTATGTTTCCGGGGGTCTCAGGGGAACTTGCCGAGGAATCCGACCGCTATGCGCAGGCCTTGCTTTACAAGGATCTCGCCCGCAGTTGCTTTACCGAAGCCAGCCGAATCATCTCCAACGAAAAGAATCTTTCCAGGAGTGTGACTCATTGACAGAGTCAATCAATACACGTTACGTCGCCTTTCTAGCAGCAACGGCTGCGTTGGGCGGGCTGCTGTTTGGATTTGACATCGCCATCATCACCGGCGCAGGCCCATTCATTACCCGGCAATTTGCCTTGGACGATATCCGTCTCGGCTGGGCATTCAGCTCGCTGCTCTTCGGATGCGTGTTGGGGTGCTTCTTTGCCGGCAGGCTTGCCGACCGTTACGGACGAAAGAAGCTGCTGGTGAGCGTGGCAATGCTCTTTGCCGCGACTTCTGCTGCCACCGCGCTGGCGCCAAGCTTCATCCTTTTTGTGACTGCACGCTTCCTAGGAGGGCTGGCCGTAGGCGGCGTTTCTCTGCTTTCGCCCATGTACGTTGCGGAGGTTTCACCGCCGTCCATCAGGGGGCGCCTGGGAACTTTGTATCAGTTATCGATTGTTGTCGGCATCATTGTCTCCTACGGCATCAACTTCCTTCTCCGCAACACGGGCACAAACAATTGGCGATGGATGTTTCTCACCGGGATTGTGCCGTCAGCGGTGTTCTTGCTTTTTGTCGCGCTGGCCCCGGAATCGCCGCGATTCCTGGCAATGACCGGCAGGCAGGACAAGGCATTTACGGTGCTTGAAAGAATTGGAGGAGCGCAGGCCGCACGCACGCAGATCGCCGAGATCATTGCAACCATGCACAAGGAGGCAAAGAGCTGGCGCGGGCTGCTGCGGCCGGGGGTGCGGCGCGCGCTCTGGGTCGGCGCCGCCCTTGCAATTCTCATCCAGGTTTCGGGAATCAACACCATCGTTGACTACGCGCCAGCTATTTTTCAGTCGGCCGGGTGGAAGGTCGAAGGAGCTCTCGCTTCAACAATCGTGGTTGGGGTGACGGAGTTCCTGTTCACCCTTGTTTCGCTGCTGGTGATCGACCGGTATGGACGCAAACCGCTCTATATCGTTGGATCATTTGGAATGGCGTTCTCTTTGCTGGCGCTGATCGTTACAGTGCTGGCCGGGCACTTTCACGGGCCATTGGTTCTAGCGCTCATTTTGATCTACCTGGCCTTCTTCTCATCCTGCATCGGGCCTGTCTTCTGGACGCTCACGCCGGAGATTTTCCCCAACGATGTGCGAGGCATGGCCATGACGGTGCCAGTACTTATTCAGTGGGTCGCGAATGCGATTGTGGTGCTGTTCTTCCCGTACGCGTTCCATGTAATCGGCAAGGCCACCACGTTTGGTTTCCTGGCCCTGATGGCACTCGCACAGGGGATTGTCACGTGGGCGTTTGTGCCGGAGACGAAGAACAAGCGGCTCGAGGAGATAGAGGGCTATTGGTCCGATCCCAACAGGGCGACGCCGGTGAAGACCGCTTGAAATCCAGGAGACGGTGCGTACAAGAAAGTGATCGAATATTGCTCTCAGCAATCCCGCCTGCTGCTGCGTGTCAGTGTTAAGGGCGGTTAACCGGCCCGCAGACAATCGCGAGGGCCGCGGCCGTAAGCCTGCGAGAAGACCTTGTAGAACTGCGCATAGCTGCCGAAGCCCGCGGCGTAGACAGCCTGGGTCATTGTCTTCCGATCTGGTTGTTGATACTGCTCAAAAAAGCGGGACAGGCGCAGCGAGTTGCGATAACGATTCAAGGGAATGCCGATCTGGCGGTGAAACATCCTGCTCAGATACGACTTGCTGGCCCCGCAGTCCCTGGCCAGCTCTTCGAGGTTTTGCTCCGTATGGCCTTCGCTCAGGAGCTTCAGGGCCCGGCGCACCACTGGGTGGAGGGATATCGCGTCCCGCGTCGCTTTGCCCGCAAGCTGGCTTCGCCAGCACAACAGCAGAAGATAGTGAAGGCCGGCGTTCAGAGCGTACGCGTCACTATGTTCGAAATGGAAATCGGATGCCGGGCCGAAGCCTGCCTCGCGATTGAGGATGTCGGAATCCAAAGACCCCTGCATCAGCGAGTCCATGGTCTTGCGAATCAGTTCGAAGGATTCAGGCCTTAGCACCGTGCTCAACACACCGTCCTGCCCGGAGGCGCTGCGCTTCAGGCCCTCGTAAGCGGGTGTGCGGCAATACCTTTTGATGACCGAGGGTTTGAAGACCGCGACATAGAATTGGGCGTTATCCGACCGATCCACCATCTGGTGCTCCTGCTGCGGAAAGAGCCAGAGCAGGGTCCTTTGGGAAAAAGTGAAGCGCCGACCGCTTACGACATACGTGATCGTTCCTTGAACGACGAGGTTGAGCTCCAATTCGATGTGGCGATGCCCCTGGAGCTTTTGCAGGTTTCGGGTAGATTCGGCAAAGTATAACAAGCCATCATATACGCGCCGGAGCTTGAGGTTTGCCAACATGTGGACAATTTACGATAACTCGGCCTGAGCTGTCCAGAATCTATCCTGGGGACCATGGTGAGCCTCACTGCCGGGATTTCCGGTTGAGGCTGCGAAGATGCTCAGAATGAGGACGATGCACGGAGACGCACTGCGGAACGCCGCTGCGCGTATACTTGCTCACGGCGGAAACAAGGAGCTGGAACTGCTGCTATGAAACGGCCCGGATTGTGTTCAAAGCAGGGTAGGTCTTCCGTCCGCATATTCCAGCGCCAGCGGGTTCAAAGGAGTTGTGCATGCCCGAACAGAACAGGCTAAACGATGCTCGAAGGAGAGAAGAGCAGGGTGCGACAGAGGTGCAACTCTTGACTGGAGTACTGGCATGAGCCGCCTGCGCGAGTGGTTGGAGGATGGTCTTCTGATCACGGATGGCGCGTGGGGAACGGAGTTGCAAGCGCGCGGGCTCACTCCGGGCACAAACCCGGACACATGGAACCTGACGCATCCTGAGCGCGTTGAAGCCGTGGCACTGGCCTATGCGGATGCGGGCAGCCAGGTCATTCTCACCAATACCTTTCGAGCCAACTCGGTGGCGATGCAAGGCGAGGTCGCGGAGGACCTCGATGCCTATCTTGACCTGATCAATCGGGCGGGGGTCGAACTCTCGCGGCGAGCCGCGGGTGAGGCTCTGGTGTTTGCCTCGATCGGCCCGACGGGCAAGATGCTGGTTTCGGGCGAGATCGAGAGCGAGCATGTTCTGGCGGCCTTTGCCGCGCAGGCGCGATCGCTGGCGTCGGCGGGTGCGGATGCGCTGCTGGTGGAGACGATGAGCGATATTGAAGAGGCCAAACTTGCGGTGGAGGGGGCACGGCGCGCCGGATTGCCGGTCATCGCTTCCTTCGCCTTCGACTCCGGCAAGAACAAAGACCGCACCATGACAGGCGCTACCCCAGAGGCAGTGGCCGGGGCGATGGCGGAGGCGGGCGCGGAGGCCGTGGGCGCTAACTGCGGAGTGGGAGTGGAGCGCGCAGTGGCAATCTGCCAGAGGCTGCGCGCGGCCTGCGACCTGCCTATCTGGATCAAGCCGAATGCAGGGCTGCCCACCGCCGACAATGCAGGCATTCATTACGCCACGTCAGCGGAGTTCTTCGCCTCGCACTACGCGGCTCTGCGCGACGCGGGCGCTTCGTTCATCGGCGGATGCTGCGGTTCCACGCCGGAGTTCATTCGAGCGCTGCTGCGCGCTCGACGCGCATTAGGATAAGGAGCCGCAAAAAGACTGCGCGATCATCCCTTCCAGAATGCCGTCCAGCGCGAGACTGTGCTGTCGAGAAGCAACAGCTCGCCGTCGGCGTGCGAGTGGACGCCCTCAGCCTGCGTGAATTGGAAGCGACCTCCAAGATTGCGCGGCAGGGAGATCTTCTCCGGCGCAGGGCCGGATTCCCGCTCGAAAGATAGACGCCAACCCTGAGCATGATCGAGGGGCTCGAGGTGCAAGTTGAGGCGGCCAAATCGAGTGGGAGTTGCCGTGAGCCTATACTCGCTTGCCGACGCGAGTTCGGCGCCGGTGATGCCGGCCAGCACACGCAGGTGATCTCCGTCTTCGAGCGCGAGCATGTGGCGAACATAGCGAATGCACTCCGCGCTGGCCCAATTGTGTGGCATGTCTCCCACGTAGGTACCGACCAGCGCATTCTGAAGCGGCTGCTCCTCGCGCCAGCAGTACTGGGGGCTGGCATGGTTGAGGAATCCAATGAAGGTATCGTGAGCAGCCTGCTTCATGCCCAGCCACAGGTAAACCTCGGCAACAAATGCGGCGTTATAAGTCCAAACGGCCTGGTGGCGCGCCCACCCGGTTTCGGCCGGAATGTCTTCCTGAGTCACTGCCCGCATCAACTGCGCGTGGCCTTGCACGATTGGATCTCGCGGGTCGAAGACGCGGCCTGGGAAGATGGCGTGGGAGAGCGCCCACTGCGCCGATTGCGGATGCGGGCGGTCCCATGGGTCGGGTAACTCCCATTGCGGGTCGTCTCGCAAGACCATCGGCAAATACTCAAATCCGGTTTTGTAGCGTCGCATTTCGCGGGCCGCTGCCTGCTGAAATGCGGTTAGCAACTGGTTGAAGAACGCGCGAGCGTCCTTGAGGCTTTCCATCTGTTGCCGCTCGCCGGCTTCGGCAATTGCCTTGAGGCCGGCCAGCGCCCAGACCGTGTTGGTGAGCTCTTCGCAAGGTCCCAAGATTCCTCCATCCGCGACGCCTTTTGAAAGCAGGCCGTAGCGCCCGAGAGCGCTGCCCTCTTTGACCGCATCTGCCTGCGATGAGCGCAAGAAAGCAATGGCGCGGCGCACCTGTGGTTCCAGCTCGCGCAGCGCTGTCCAATCCTGGCTCAGCTCACACTGGCGCACCAGCGTGAACATGGCGATGGCCGTGTCTTTCCAGTGATGCTCGCCGCCGCCCGCGACGAATTGCCCATTGCTCAGTTGCTTGGACCACGTGGTTCGCAGGCCTTCCTCCGCGTCCTTGTTGTATCCAAGGTAGCGTGCAGCCTCCAGGATGAAATTGCCGTCCACGACCCACAAGCCGCGATAGCAGGTGGGCCCCACCTGAAAGGTCAGCTTGCCGTCGCGCACTTCGCGGGCTTGCAGGATGTTGCGCGCACAGGCTTCGACGAAGTGCCCCTGCTGGTCCGGCACAGTCCAGGCAACAGGCTGACGATACGCGGACCATGACTTCCAGAAGGAACGGCCACTCTCCAGAGTGCGCTCAGGGTCGGCCAATCCTGCTACAACTCGAGCTGTATTCTGGCTGGTCAAAGGGAATCGGAAGAACGCACGGTAGGGATTTGTTTTGGCGGCTTGTCCGTGGCCGAGTCTCAGCCACTGCGTGTAGTCACTTTCGCCTACCCAGTCGAATGAGGCCGCGTGTGCGCCTGGCTGCAAGGGACTCCCAAGCGTCTTGCCCACCAGCAAAACCTCGCGCGAACTACGATGGAGCACGGTCAGAATGCCCTCGGTTTCCGCAAGGTCGAATTTGCGAATCGAGTCGAATTGAACGAGCAGTTCAATATCCATCGTATCGCCTGAGTGCGGAGTCACATCGACGATTACATTGTCGACGCGTCCCTCGGACGTGTCGCTGGTTGCAAATGTGGTGAGGACCATCGAAGCACGCGGATACTCGAGCGTGGTGCGGATGATGGGAACGGTGGGGCTCTCTAGCTGCTGGCTCAGGACACGCGAGGGCTCCATGCCGCCGAGCGCAAAAGAAATTCGCAATGGAAATGCGAGCGCCGATGTGCGGTCCTGGTATCCATAGAGCAGCTGCCCTGTGTGGCTCACCAGGCTCTTGTGCGGATCGTCCGGGAAGCAAAAAGCAGTTTGCCGCAACGCGGGCGCGAAGCGAAAATCGACGGAAGACGCGGTGCTGGCGGGCTTGGCCGGGGCATTCGGCTCTGCTGGAGTCGTGGACGGGGCGGCGGGTTGCTGGGGGTCGGCTGAAGCGAGGGGTGACGCGGCAAGAGTGGCGCCGGCAGCCAAGGCGCCACCGAGAAAGCCACGGCGATTGAAGGGTGTCATTCGGGATCGAACCTTTCCGTACCGATTGATTGGAATTGTATTGCTCCCAGGCGGCTTGCGGAAGGATGCATCGGAGATTGTGGGTCAAAGGGAAAGTGAATTGCGAGAATCGAGGCTCATGCCGGACGATTGCGACGGCCAAAGGGCAGGCCCAAGCCGACCGCCTGCGCGCCCCGCCGCGCCAGCGGGCAGGTTGTCCAGCCGCTCGGCCGGCGAGAGGGAGTCGTCGCGGTGCCGGAAATTGTCTTCCAACAAGCCAACCCGGCAGGTTCCGCTCTGCACTGCATCGTCTGAATGGCGAACAAGCGAGTGAGTGCGGCAGTTACCTCTCCCGTAAATTGAGTCTCGCCGGCATAGGTCGTCCCGGCTTGAATCTTGACGCAACTTGGCGGCAATGCTAGTATTCACCCACTTTTGATCGTTTGAATCAGCCTGGGCCAGAAAGCCGGTAATACTTTGGGCCGAAATTGCCACGGGTGATTGCTTGACTGCGAAGACAACTTAACAACGTTTGGTAACTCCAGAAGGGACTTGACGATGCCGGGAACCAGTTTCGTGACTGCATTTGCAGTGATTGCGGGTGCGGGAGTTCTTGCAGTATCCGCTTGCACTGTGGCGCAGTCCCAGAGCGCCAGCAATGTGCCGTCCGATAGCTACCTTGCGAATGACCGGACGCCCGACCTACGCTTGAAGGTGGATATCTTGGTTGTTGTGGCCCATCCCGACGATGAGATACTTGCGTCTGCTTACCTTGCGCGCGCAATCAACGACGAACACAAGCGAGTGGCCGTCGTTTATGGAACCCACGGCGATGGCGGGAACAACGAAATCGGCCCGGAACAGGCCCTGGCAATGGGGCAGATCCGCGAATTTGAGGCGCGGCAGGTCGGAAATAACCTGGGCGTAACGAGTGTCTGGTTCCTGACCGGCCGCGATACTGCAAGCCAGAATGTGCTGAATTCCCTTGAGCACTGGGGCCATGGTGCGTGCCTTGACCACTTAATTCGAATAGTCCGGCTGACCCAGCCTTCGGTGATTCTCACTTTCCTGCCGGATTTTACAACAGGAGAGAATCACTCTGACCATCAGGCAGCCGGCGTACTCGCGACAGAAGCATTCGATCTTGCCGGAGATTCGACAGTATTTCCAGAGCAGGTATCTCCCGCCACCAATCCGGACAAGAATATGAATCTTACCGAAGGTCTGCGCCCCTGGCAGCCGGAGAAGATCTATTACTTCTACAACCCCACCCACGATATCTTTACCGGGCAGGGGCCGCATTACTCATCGAAGGAGATATCTCCGTCACGCCATCTTAGCTATGGAATGCTCGCCGCCGAGGCATTCGCGCTGCACAGGACGCAGGGCGGGGACTTGATCAGGCAAGCGATTGACAGGCATACGCTGGATAGCTCGGATAACTCAGATATAAAACTGGCAGCCGACGACGTACGACTGATCTTTGGTAAGTCACTGGTGCCTTCGGGAGTTACAGATGACGTTTTCGCGGGTGTCATTCCGGAGGGAGTTCCGTTTCATCGCGAAGCCGGGACCTTGGAGTTGGCGCATGCAGCGCCGAGCCTGGAGATTGGCGATCCATGGAACTTTTACCAGCGGTTTTGGCGGGCGCATGGCCTGGATCACCTGGCCAGCGTCGTTCCCTTGGAGGTTACGATCAAGGTCGGCGGATCATTGGCCATTCCGCTGATCATCGAGAATCCCTTGGATCATGCAATCAGCGTAACTCTGGCTGTGCAAGCGCCGGATGGTTGGCAGGTGAAGCCGCAAGCAGCGGTTTCAGTGGATGCGCACACCCGTTACTTTGTTCGTGTACAGGCCGCGGCGCCGGCCACAAAGTTGCCCGGCTGGCAGCAGTTCACGGTATCGACCCAGGATGGGAACCGGAGCATGGGGTCAGTACCGATTCGCGTGGAACTCTCCACTGGGTGGGTTGCACCGCAATAAGTTTGCGTGGCGCAAGGCCGGCGCCAAATCAAATGGCATCAAGCTCAAAGCATCTGGCTTGATCCCTCTGCGGATGCAAGATGGCGAAAGGGTCCCGATGTTTCCTGACTATAACGGCTGGATCAGATAGAAAAAGCTGGTTTGCCGCCCGCTCGATGAGAGGTTGCGCGGCGATCGCAAGTATCCGCCGCAGGGCAATTTGGTATATTGCCACTTGATTTGCAGATTCCTGATCTGACCGTCGAGTGGCCCGGCAGAGCAGCGCGAAAGTGGGCACGAAATGAAGGTACGCGCGGCAGTAACAGAGGGTGACGGCTCCTTTAGCATCGAGACGATCGAGATCAATTCGCCTGGACACCGAGAAGTGCTGGTCGACTTGAAAGCAAGCGGCGTATGCCACACCGACTGGGATTCGCTGCGCTGGAAGAAACGGTTGATTGTGGGTCACGAGGGAGCGGGCAGAGTTCTGGCAGCGGGCCACGGAGTTTCGCGCTTCTCCGCCGGCGACAGGGTCATGCTCAACTGGGCCATCCCCTGCGGGGCTTGTTTTCAGTGTCGGCACGGCAAGGAGAGCATCTGCGAAGAACGGGGCAGTGTTCCGGATGAGCGGTTTCATTGCCATCGTGGCCCGTTGAATGCGTCCTTCGGCTTGGGCACAATGGCTACACACGCAATGGTGCCGGAGGCAGCGGTGGTGAAGCTTGATCCGGGCGTTCCCTATGAAGTGGCTGCAATCATGGGGTGCGCAGTCATGACCGGGTTTGGATCGGCGGTGAATGCGGCTCAGGTCGCCGAAGGCAGCGTAGTGGTTGTGCTTGGGTGCGGAGGGGTTGGGCTGAGCGCGATTCTGGGATCGCGATACCGCAAGGCCGGTCGCATTATCGCGGTCGATGTCAATCCCGTGAGGCTGGAGATGGCGAAGCAATTCGGCGCCACGGAGATACTGTTGGCCGATCGCAACGACAAGGGTCTTGCCGAGGCGGCGCGGGAGGTGCGACGCCGCAATGAAGGACGCGGCGCCGACTGCGCATTTGAATGCACGGCGGTCGCGGAGCTTGGGGCCGCTCCGCTCGCCATGGTGCGAAACGGAGGAACAGCGATTGCCGTCAGCGGCATCGAAGAGGTTGTTCCGGTCGACATGGAACTCTTCGAATGGGACAAGATTTATATCAATCCCCTGTATGGCGGCTGCCGTCCGGCGCGGGACTTTCCGCTTCTCATGGATCTCTACCTGAAGAAACAGCTTCCCCTGGATGCCATGGTCACTCGCACCTATTCGCTGGATGCGCTGGGACAGGCATTTCACGATATGCATGCCGGCATCAACGCGAAGGGAGTGCTGGTTCTTGAGTAGTGCGTTCCATACCATTCAACTATCGGATCCGGCCTTTGAGCAGGAAGGACTGCGGTTTGTAACGGTAAAGAGCCGGGCGTTGCGCCGGCGCGGCGATGTTTGCGTGTGGGCTCCCGAGGCGAGCGAAATAAGCACACTGCTGATCCTGCTGCACGGGGTTTACGGAAGCCATTGGGCGTGGCCGATGGCAGGCGGCGTGCATAGGACGGCGCAATGCATGCTGAAGGCCGAAGAGATTGCTCCCATGGTGATTGCCATGCCGTCTGACGGCCTGGGACGCGACGGGAGCGGTTACCTTACGCATCCGCTGAGTGAAGACGTGGAGCGATGGATCGTCGATGAAGTGCCTGCGATCGCGCGCATTGCAGCGCCGGCATTGAGGACCGACGCGCGCGTTGCGATCGGCGGGCTCTCCATGGGAGGATATGGCGCGATCCGGCTGGGCGCCAAGTACGCCGATCGATTCAGCAGCATTTCGGCACATTCGGCCATTACCAATATCGAAGAGATGTCGGAATTTGTCGAGGAGCCGCTGCAGGGCTATCTGGCGTGTGCTCGAATGGAAGAGTTGAGCACGCTGTATTGGTTGCGGAGGCGTCGAGAGCACCTGCCGAAATTGCGCTTCGACTGCGGTGTGAGCGACCCGCTGATCGAGGGCAATCGTTCTCTGCACCGGGCACTGACGGCGGAGGGGATCGAGCATGTTTACGAGGAGTTCGCCGGAGGGCACGAGTGGTCCTACTGGGGGGAGCATGTGGCCAGAACCCTGAGGTTTGCGAATCAGGCTTGAATCAGGGCTTATGGCGGTCTCCGGTCTCCTGTATACTCTCGTCGAAGTCGAAGGCAGCGATTGAGGACGATGTGCGTTCGAGGCCTCGGCTCTACGCCATGGGACGGGCGGAGGGCTTGAATGTACGGGGAAGGATGAAGCAAGAGCATGAGCACACACGAAGATCAAGGCACACCGGGGCTTCAGCACATTCGGCTTGACGAGATCGGCATGGAGCGGCTCAACCCGCTGATCGATCGGCAGTTTGTCAGCGGCGAAAGAACCATGCTGGCGAAGATACTGTTACGCAAGGGCGCAGTCGTGCCGAGGCACAGTCACGAAAATGAACAAATCACCTATCTTCTTGAGGGCGCATTGAAGTTTATTGTGCAAGACAAGGAGATCGTGGTGCGAGCCGGAGAGGTTCTGGTCATTCCTCCGCATGTGCCGCACAGCGCGGAGGCGCTTGAAGACTGCGTCGATCTGGATATCTTCTGCCCGCCGCGCGCCGATTGGATCAATGGGACCGACGCGTATCTGCGCAAGTAGTTTCCATTGGACGGAGCTGCGCATGCCCGGCGCGACGATACGGAATACAGAGCCGAGCCGTGCCATGGAAGGAGCGAGCGGGTGATTGCAGAAATTCATTTCCCTCCTGTGATGAAGATCGGCGGTGGTTCGTTTCTCGAAGTGCCGTCCGTCCTGGCTCGCCTGAACTGTGTACGGCCGTTGATAGTGACCGATCCTTTTCTTGCCGGCCGTGGCGTGCCGGGGACTCTGCAGGATTTGATTCGCAAGTCGGGTTGGGAGAGCGCAGTATTCTCCGAGACGGTGGCGGACCCTACGAGCGATGTGGTCGAGGCCGGAGTGCGCGCGTTTCTCGGCGGGGAGCACGATTCACTGGTGAGCCTGGGCGGCGGCAGCCCGATCGATACCGCCAAAGCAATTGGCATGCTGGTTGCGAACGGCGGCCACGCGCGCGATTACAAAGTGCCAAGCCCGATTGCAAAGGCCGGTCCTCCGCACATCGCCATTCCAACCACGGCCGGCACCGGCTCGGAGGTCACGCGCTTCACCGTCATTACCGACTCGGCAAGAGACGAAAAGATGCTGATTGCGGGCAGCGCGCTGATGACATCGGCAGCGATCGTGGATTATGAACTTACCTTGTCGATGCCGCCGCGGTTGACGGCGGACACGGGCACGGACTCTTTGACGCATGCCATCGAAGCGTACGTGAGCCGCAAGGCCAATCCATTTACCGACAGGATGGCCATGTCTGCCATGAAGACCATTTGGGCAGAGTTGCCGATAGCATTTCACGAGCCGAACAACCGGGCGGCGCGAGAGGCCATGATGCTTGCGGCCACACTGGCGGGGATTGCGTTTTCCAATGCAAGTGTAGCGCTGGTGCATGGCATGAGCAGACCCATTGGGGTCTTCTTCCACGTCCCCCACGGACTGTCGAACGCCATGCTGCTTCCTGCAGTGACGGCATTTTCAATTCCTGCGGCCGAGGAGCGTTATGCCGATTGCGCCCGTGCAATGGGAATTGCCGATGCGAACCACGCGAACAAGATGGCATGCGAGAAACTGGTCGAAGCACTCTATCGCCGCAATGAGGAGTTGCAGGTGCCTTCGCCAAGGAGATACGGCATTGCCGAGCAACGCTATCTTGAAGTCATCCCGGTGATGGCGGAGCAGGCACTGGCATCGGGTTCACCGCAGAACAACCCGCGCATCCCGACGGCAGAGGAGATCGAGCAACTGTATCGCGAGGTATGGGGCTGAGCGGTTCCCCGTGGGGGATTGATTTCAGCCTTTCGCTCAGGCCGCGGCATCCGCCGCAGTATGCGTTTGCGCGAACTTCACCATGGCACGCAGGTTTTCATGCGGCGTATCGCGCACAATCTCGCAACCCGCAGCGACCACCCACCGCGCGCCCGCCTCCTGGTGCAATGTCTCCAGTGCCTTCGTGATCGTCTCTGGGGAGCCATTGCGAATATCTCTTACCGGATCCAGGTTCCCGGTGATCTTCTGAAGGGGGCCCATTTGCACGCGTGCCTGTTCGAGGGCCACTGGAGAGTCAATATCCACGACTTCGCATCCGAGTTTGCCGAGACCAGAGAGAATTCTGCGGGTATTTCCGCAAATATGGAGACGGACCTTTCCACCCCTGGCGTGAATGGCGTCCACCAGTTTCTTCTCCCAGGGCCAGACGAACTCGTTATAGATGCGAGGACCCACAAGAGATGCCGCCGCGTCGCCTACTCCAATGATGTCTGCCCCGGCTTCAATCTGAACCGCGGCAAAGTGTGTGGCCAAATCGACACTGAAATCGAACAAATCGGAGACAAACGCGGGATCATCTGAAAAATCCAACATCAGGCGGTTGATGCCACGCAGATCCGCGGCCTCCGCGCACGGCCCTGAAACCCAGCCCTCGACGAACAGTTCACTGCCCACATGGCGGCGCAACAGTTCGACGCCCCGGATTCGGTTTTCCACGCGCTCGCCGGTGATCGGTCCCAGAGCTTGCAGCCGCACGAGGACGGACTTCTCGGCCAACAGCGATTCCGACTCGACCATCGAGGGAGGCTGATCCTCATACCACTGGATCTTTGCGCCCAGGTCAGCGGCTTCGGGCGCGGGAGGGCCAATTGTGGAGACATGGTCGAAGCCGAAGATCCCGGCTGTCTTTACTTGTGCATCTACCATGGTCCTGTAATCGCGAGCATAAGTTCCGTACTTAACTCCGAGGATATCTGCCGCAAACATCATCGTGATGGGCATAAAAGCCAGGTGATCGGCTTTCTGCCCTGTAAGAACGGCGAGGACTCGTTCACGACCATTCATAAGTGTTCACTTGGCTCATTCACAAGGCCTGAGACTGCTAATACCACATGTAACTCGGCGCTGAAGCAAGAGGCCGCAACCGTCGCAGCCACTTCGCAAGGCACCCGTTCCCGGGCTCGAGTAAAAGTCGCGCATCGCGCACTGTGGGTCACAACTTCACAAAGGAACGGGTACGATACATCCAGTACAGGATCAGCCAGACGATCGCGAATGCCGCGGATTGAGCAAGGACCTCGTCCCATGGCCCGACGCGCGCGAGCAGGTGTCCGACAAAAACGTCGCCAATGTGTCGAAAGTCGAAGAGCTCCGTTGCCATATAGACGGCAAGGGCGTTTACGCCAATGATCGTAAAAGGAAACGCCCATTTCCTGTAGCCAAGCACATCGATCACCAGGTAAAAGGTCGCCATCGCCAGGCAGCTCAAGCCGCCTGCGACAAGCACAAAAGAGCTGGTCCAAAGAAGCTTGATGATGGGCAGCCAAATGCTCCAGATGAAACCGAGTACAAGAAGACCCGCAGCATAGCCGTAGAGTGCGAGGCACTTCACTTTCCTGGAGCGTGCGGAGAGGAGCAACTCACCGGCCAGCACGCCGATCAGCACAGAAGAAGCGAAGCCAAGGTAACTCAGGAACCAGGTGTTCTCACCAAAGTGGAAACGCCCCGTGATCAGAGTGTCGATATACGCGGCCGCATTGCCGCTGGGAGTCAGCACTCCCCGCCCAATGCCCGGCACTGGGATGACCAGAAGTAAAATCCAATAAGTCACGAGGAATATCGCCGTGACGATCGCTTGCCCCTTTGCCCTGAAGTTCATGGTGACGATGGTGGCTATCAGGTAGCCCGCTGCAATGCCGTGCAGCACGCTATAGAAGGGATGAAGGGTGGCAAGGTTGAACTCAAGCAGGTTGCCCTGGGCAGCCATGCCGAGGACGAACATGATCAGCGTGCGTCTTATCGCATGCAAGTAAATCGAGCGGGGGCTCTCGTTCATCAGCTTGCGTTTAGCGATGGAGAATGCGAGAGAAACTCCCACCATGAACATGAAGAGCGTCCAGATCACATCGAAAAAGTGCAAGCCCACCCAGGGCACATGTTCCAACTGTTGATTCAGCACCGATGTGACGTTGCCGGGCCAGACCTTTGCAAAGCCTCGGATGATGCTTGCGCCTCCAATGATCCAAAACATGTCGAAGCCGCGCAGGGCATCCAACGACAGCAATCGCTCCGTCTTGGCCTCATTTGGATGCGCATTTCTGGGACTGGTCCGTGCGCTTCCTTGCGTGTGAGGTATCGCTGTCGTCGTCATTCTCTTCCTCTCAGGCTCTCGTTGCAAATCGATGATCGGGCGCACAATCGTGGCGACCAAACCACTCTCAACAGGACAATCCATCCAAATTTGCAGCCACTGCTACGGGGTCGCAGAGGAACAGAGTCCGCAGCCATCAAGGCTTCTAACCGAAGGCAATGCGGCCAACGACTCCTGCGGATGCCGATGATTGCCAGAGGTCGGCACTTCTGTCTTGCAGGGCCCCGGCTCTACGGCGCGACAGAGACGTGGACCGCGTTGCGAACGAGATGCACAGTCTAAACCCGCTCAATGATCTTTGCAAGGCGCAACATTGCGCTGTCCAGATCAGTCCCCACATTCTTGACTCCGGCAAAATCATGAACGACACTTGACCGATGGAGACCCGCAAAGCGAGTTCGCAACCGCCGATGAGCGTATTTCCGTCTCACTCTCATCCTCATGAGGCCGAAAGGCATGCGCTCCCTGGAGTAGATCGGCTTCGCGCAACGAAGATGGGAGTGGACGTGTTCCGTGGCCACTTGCGAAGGCTGCTTGGCCTTCTCATTCTGCTTGCTTTTTGCCTTTCATCCACGGCATTGGGTGCTTCGGCCAAACTTCTTGTCAAGAATGCGCGCTTGTTTACGATGGCCTCGCAGCAACGCGAGCCATTCACGGGTTACATACTTGTTGCTGAAGACGGAACGATCGTCACCGTCGCGGCGGGCGAGCCGCCGGCCGGGCTCAACGCAGACAGAGTTATTGATGCCCATGGGCATTGGATGATTCCCGGCTTCATCTCCGCCCACAGCCACCTGTGGCAGGCGGCTTATCGCGGACTTGCGGCGGACAAAACGCTGACCAGTTGGATTGACGATATCTACATCCAAAGGGCAGCCAAGGCCTCTCCGGAAGATCTCTACTGGTTCACACTGCTTGGTTCGCTCGATCACCTTCAACACGGAATTACCGCTGCCTATAACTTCAACTACACGCGCATTGACTGGGGCAGCGATGACAGCCCTTTTGATAAAGCTCAATTCCGCGGAGAGCAGGAGTCGGGCATTCGCTTTGTTCACGGCTACGAGCCCGGATGGATGGCGCCGGGGGTGAGCATCGACCAGGCACGCAAGCGGCTCAAGAGATTTCTCGATTGGACGTCGGCGCCGCAGAAGTCGTCGAGGCTCTTGAGCGTGATGATCAACGGCGGAACTGCGTTCAACAATACCTACCAGCAGGCGGTGATGGAAAAGGCGCTGATGGATGAGTTCCACCTGGCTAACCAGAGCCACTATCTCGAACCTCCCGAGCCCGAGACGCAGAGCGAGGAGCGGGCCAAGTTTCGCTGGTTTGTTGACAGTGGCATGCTTTCAAATCAACTCATCTTCGGCCATTTTATCCACACCGACGAATCCATTCTCCAGCAGACGTTAAAAAATGACGTTGCGATGACCTGGAACCCACTATCAAACGGCCGCATGGCTTCTGGAGTTCCGGACATTCCGAAGTACCTCAAGATGGGCATTCGCGTGGGCATGGGCATTGATGGAGAAGCGAGCGGCGACCTCGCCGACCCGTTCGAGAATATGCGCGCAGGCCTGTATGCAATTCGCGACAAGTACGAGGACGCGACCGTCCTGAGTCCTTACCAGGTGTTGTGGCTTCACACCGTGGGATCGGCAGATGTGCTGAAAGTGAAAGACAAGCTGGGCAGCCTGGAGCCAGGCAAGTTCGCCGATTTTCTAGTGATCGACCCCGCGCGATTGGGCGCTGTGCTTGAGGATCCCTATGCGAACCTTGTATTGGTCACCGGCGAGCGCGACATCGATCAGGTATTCGTGGGCGGGGACCTCAAGGTCGAGCATGGGCAGATGTTGCATCAGGATATGCCGGCCATTGAGGAGGAAGTAAGAAAGCGGGTAACTGCCGCGAAATGATCCACTCCACTTGGATCGAAGCTCAGCTATTGCGCGTCAGGCGCAACCGCTAAAAGAACTACGAGGGCTTCTCCAGACGCTGGAAGAATCTCGCTTCGAAGACGAAGCCGGCGAATCCCCGTTGCATCGTTTGAGAGGGTCGAAATCAAAAGCAAGTGCGCGTTGCGCTTCCTTCACAATGCAGTTCGCGATGATGGGTCGGGCGCGAATGTCGCAGCATCGCCAATCCGTTCCACAGGGTGCGCAAATGGCATACACAATCGTGCAAACCACGGCGAGGACTTCACTTGCTCAGCGGTGGTAACTTATCAACCGCGGGTATATTCGAGATTATGACCCATCGAACGATCACGCGCAGAGAGTCTTTGCAGTTACTGGGATTCTTGTCCGGCAGCGCCGTAGTCAATCCCTTGTGGGCTGAGAGCCCGAAGATGTCTGCGCCACCATCTGCCGGCGTACATACCGAGATTAACGGCGGAAAGTTAGCGGAGGCTATCGCGCCCGTATTCAACTGGCTAACTCTGGGAGAAGTAAGACCTTCCGGATGGATCAAAGAACAAATGGTTCGCGATCTGAATCAAGGGTTTGCCGGGCACCTGGATGAATTGTGTCACGAGGCTTCCTCCGATATCTTTGTAAGTCATCGTAATTCCGGCATCCTCGAAAACGCTGTAAATGCCGCCAAGAATAACTGGTGGAATGGAGAGACAGAGGGTAACTGGAGAGCTGGTTTCATCATGCTCGCTTATCTGGCCGAAGATAAGCAAGCGATGCAAAAGGCCGATGATTTCGTGCGCCATATCTTGTCATCGCAGGGCGAGGACGGCTATCTGGGCGTGTTCGCGCCGGATATCAGGTTTTCAAAGCCTGGAGAACTATGGACACAAGCCTGCCTGTTCCGCGGCTTGCTGGACTACGCCGAGCTGACCGGAGACAAGCAGGTGATGGAAGCGGTGATTCGGGCGACTGACCTTACCATGTCTGTCTATGACTCAGGGAAGACACTCGTGTCATCCGGTGCGGGAGGGGGCGGCGAAAGTCACGATCTGATGTTCTCAGACGTCATGGAGCGCCTTTTCCAGTTGACGGGAGACGTGAAGTATCGGGACTTTACCGTGGGTTTGTACGAGGAATTGAGCGAGACCGCAAGGAACGCGGATACGAACCTGCGGTTACTGCTGAATCTGGATTCCGGCTTCGAGGATCATGGCGCGAACACCTATGAAACCATCCGCGTGCCGCTCTGGTTATGGATGGCGACGGGAAGGGAAGACCTCGGCCAGGCCTCACGCAACGCTTTCACCAAGCTGGCTCGTTACACGGAGCCGAGCGGGTCGGCGGTAAGCCAAGAGAGCATTTCGCACCTGAGCCCCGATCCCACGTTTACGCTTTACGAGTATTGTGCGACCAAAGAGATTCAGATGACGCTGGAGTCGGCGCTGCAAAAGACCGGCATCGCCTCGCTGGGCGACAAGATCGAGCGGATATGGTTCAATGCCGCGCAGGGTTCACGCTTGCCCGATGGGAGCGGCATCACCTACTTCACGTCTGATAACCGCTCCCACTGCGACGGGTTGCTGCCCGACGGCATGGGCTGGGACTCCAAAATTAGTTTCTCGCCGACACACGCGGACGTGGCCGTCTGCTGCAACCCCAACGCGGCCAATGTGGCTTCGCTGTTTGTGCGCGGCATGTGGATGCGGCACTCCGGTGGTGGTTTGGCCGCGCTTCTTTTCGGGCCTTGCAGGGTCTCGACGATGGTCCAGGATGTGCGGGTGAATCTGGAAGAAAAGACGCACTATCCATTCGAGAACACGGTCGAGATTACGATTCAACCGGAGCGGGAAACGGAGTTTCCGCTCTTGCTTCGCGATCCGGAATGGTCGAATGGGACAAAGGTGAAATGCGATGGCGCCACGATTAGCCGTGAGGGATCTTACTGGATTGTTACCAAGAAATGGAAAGCAGGCGACACTGTGAGTCTTGAATTCATGCCGAGTGTCCGCGAGGTGCCCGCAGTGAATGGAGAGGTCGCGCTGCAGTATGGTGCACTGCTTTTTGTACAGCCAATTGAAGCGCACAAGCAGGTGATCAAGACTTATCCAGTCCAGGGTTTCGAAGACGCTTATTATCTCCCGACGCCGGGCAAGTATCAGGCCATCGCACTCCCTTCCTCTCTTAGATGGCGTGGGTTCGGGCTGAAGGCCGCGCAGGTGGGGAACGGCGCAGCGATGCTGCGTCCCTTCGATCAGCCGGTGGTTCTGTTGCAGGGCAAGGTGACGCGGCAGGCGGATGGCGCTGAAGTCGACATCGCTCTGGTGCCGTTGGGGAATGCCGCCACGTTGCGCCGGGTGACGTTTCCTATTGCGCCGTAGCTCCATGGCGGAGTGAAGCGCGACGGCTGTTGGTGAATGGGATAGAGTTCTGACTTGAATGAGGAACGGGGAGGTTAAGGACGGCGATGGAGCAGGAAGAGAAAGCCGGGGTCAGTAGACGGGCGCTCATGCGAAATGGACTGCTGGCGGTGGCGGGCTGTGCCTGGACGCCGCGCGCTTTCAGCGGGACGCCAACCTTTGAATCCAGTGCAGAAGCCGAGGGAACCCGCCAAAGTTGGACAATCGGCAATGACCTGGTGGGAAGAACGATGACCTTCGCGCCGGAGAAGGGCCTGTTTACCGAGCGGTTGATCGACGTCCTAAACCAAATCGAGTTCATCCGTCCGGGAAAGCATCGCTGGGGCACGGTGGGAGAGTTTTCTTTTCGTTGCAACGGCCAGGCCTGCGAAGCAACAGGTGCGGACTTCGACCTGGTGAACGCGGAACAGTCCGCTCTGCAAAACGGAAAGTCGCTCACCATCCGCTTGCGCCACAAGAGCCTTGCGCTGGAAGTCTCCGCGATCTATATCGTCTACGACGGTCACGCGGCAATTCGCAAGCACCTGGTGCTGCACAACACCGGCACTTCCGCCTTGCGCGTCACCCACCTCAACATTGAAGCCATCGATGTCACGTTTGGTCCGGAGAATGAGACTACGTTGCTGACCCAGTACGGGACGATTCCGAGGGAGATCTTTTATACGGGGCGCTCGGAGGATGCGGGACTGCTGGTCGCGAACGGGCGAACCGGCACTGGCATTGCGGTGATCAGCGAAGTTCCCGGATACATGAAACGCACCGAGATCGGCGGATGGAACGACGCCGACTATGTACGCATCGGCATGCTTTACGACACCGACCTGATGCCCTTCGAGCGCGCGATTGCCGGCGGCGAGGAGTTCAAGACGGCCAGCGGATCGCTGGTCATCTATAAGAATGGCGCGGGTTTCGAAGATCCGCACTGGAGGCTGCCGTCGTACACATCGAAAGTGCTGATGCGGAGGGTGGATGCGCAGGGTCCGCCCTGGATTTACAACACCTGGGAGCCATTCGAGCGGTCGATCAATCACGACACGACGATGGAACTGATCGATGCGGCCGCGGCGATCGGCATCGACATCTTCACCATCGACGATGGCTGGCAACAGGAATATGGCGACAACGGTGTGAACCTGACATCGTTTCCCGGAGGCTTGAAGGCGATCATCGATGCTGTCGAATCCAAGGACATGCGGCTGGGCTTGTGGATACCTGTCGCGGCGATCGGAACCTCGACCCCGGACTATCGCAGCCATCCCGAATGGGCTTCGCTCGATCTGGAAGGAAAGCCCAAGACGACATCCACCATGGCGGGGGACAAGGTGGTGATGTGCATGGCGACTCCGTTTCGCGATCGCGCCGCCGAACGCATCATTGACGCAATCGAGCGTTTTCATCTGGCCTATGTGAAGCTGGACATCACCACCATCTTCAATGCATACGGAGAGGCTCCTGGTTGCTGGGCCAAGGGCCACTTCCATGGGAACTGGGCCGAATCGCTCAACATGATTTACGAAGGCATCTCGGCCATGACCGCAAAGATCTACGAGCAGCATCCGGATGTCCTTCTCGACCTCACGTTTGAACTCTGGGGCCAGAAGCACGTGATCGATGCGGGGCTGCTGGCGGCAGGCGACCTGGACTGGATGAGCAACGTGGACGACCGGCAACCGGATTCGGCCGGCACGCTGCAGGCCCGGCAATTGCTTTACCAGCGTGCGGCGTCGATGCCGGTTGAGAGTATGCTGATCGGCAATATTCATGCGGGCTTGCCGACAAACCAGGACAGCTTTGCAACGGCCATCGGATCGGCTCCATTGCTGCTGGGTGATCTGCGCAAACTGAGCGCAGGCGACCGCGAGTGGTTCCATGCAAAGACAAGCTGGTTCAAGAAACTGAGAAAGAGCACGAAGATCAGCGAGAGCTTTTTCCCGCTGGGCAGCTGGTTGCAACCCACGCCCATGGCATGGGACGGATTCGCGCGCCTGGCTCACAGCGGCTCCGGAGTGATCGCGGTCTTCCGCAACAAATCGCCGGAAACCGAGATCACGATTCAGTTACGGCTGATGCCAGAGGGAAGGTTCAAGGTGCACTCGGTCATTACGGGCGCAGACCTGGGCGTCTTCGCGAAGAGCGATTGGGTTCAGGGCGTACGGATCAGGTTTGCGGGTGGCGACACGGCGGATGTGTTTGAAGTGAGTGCGGTGAGCTGACGAGCATGCAGAGGCTGCATCGCTGAAAGCTCGATTCTCAAGTTCTTGCGAAGGAGACGAGAAGCAAGACTGAGAAGCGGTAAGAAACGACGGGCGTTATGACGGGTCGAGAGAGAGTTCTCGCGGTTCTTGGCAGACAGGATGCAGATCACCTGCCCTGCATGCCGATCACGATGATGTTTGCCGCGGACATTCTTGGAGTAGGATACGGGCAGTACGCGCGCGATCACAAACTGCTGGTCGATGGTCAGCTGAAGACCGCCGAAATGTTCGATCTTGACCACGTTTCTACAATTTCCGATCCCGCTCGCGAGGCCTCTGACCTGGGCAGCAGGATTCAGTGGTTTGCGGACCAGCCTCCAGCGATCGTCGAGGATGAGGCGCTGCTTGCCGACAAACTTGTTCTGGCTGAAATGAAGGTTCCCGATCCGTTCTCGGGCGGACGCATGGAAGACCGAATCCGCGGCGTCGAGTTGCTGCGAAGGCGCGTTGGGCAGGATTTGCTCGTTGAGGGTTGGGTCGAGGGTCCGTGCGCGGAATCGGCTGACCTTCGCGGAATTAATCGTCTGATGATGGACTTCTCCGACGACCCAGCTTTCGTGCAGGATCTTTTCGCATTCACGGTTGAGGTTGCGACCCGTTTTGCCGTTGCGCAGATCGAAGCCGGAGCGGACATCATCGGGATTGGGGACGCAGCAGCATCGCTGGTGGGCCCGCGCATCTATAACGAATTTGTCTGGCCATGGGAGAAGAAGCTGGTGGATTCCATCCACGCAAACGGTGGCAAGGTCCGCCTGCACATCTGCGGAAACTCGCGGCGCATCCTCGACGGTATGGGAAGGTTGGACTGCGAGATGGTAGATATCGACTATCCCGTGCCGATGGAACAGGCGCGAGCGCAAATGGGGATGGAACAGACGGTGGCTGGAAATATGGACCCTGTGAGGGGGCTGCGCAATGGTTCTCCGGAGACGATCGTGCCGGCACTGGAAGAGCTGCAAAACCAGGCCGGCGCACAATGGATTGTGGCCGCGGGATGTGAGGTTGTTCGGGATACGCCGCATGAGAACCTGCATTCCATGGTGCGGTTCGCTCAAACGCACACTGCACAGGCTGTCGCGAGGTCGGCGGCTCGCAGAGGCGTAGGAGAGGCTAATTCGTGAGAGTGTTTGCAAGCGAGGATTCAACTGCACCGTGTTCTTTTTCTCAGCGTGGGTCTGGTCTCCGCGGCGGGGGCCGGGTCAGTTTACAGTCTTGTGATTCTGGGGTAGTGAGATTATGTGGCTCGGCTGGCGCCGGCCATAGGCATCCAGGCAGCGTGCTGCTGATTTCAATGTCGATTTGAGGTGAAAGGCATGTCAAGATCGGAAGAACTTTACAACGCAATTCTAGAAGGCAACGCCAAGCGCGCGCACGCTGCCACGGAGGTAGCGATTGCGGCGGGTGTTCAGCCGATGGATCTGATCTCCGGATCGATGGTGCCGGCGATGGACGAAGTGGGGCGGCTGTTTGAGGCCGAAGAATACTTTGTCCCCGAGTTGCTGCTGGCGGGCCGCGCCATGAGGAGCGCCCTGGATCTGCTGCGCCCGCTGATGACGGCTTCCGGCGAGAAGCTGGCGACGCGGGTAGTGATTGGCACGGTGAAAGGCGACCTGCACGACATCGGCAAGAACATCGTCGGCTCCATGCTGGAAGGCAGCGGATTCGAGGTGATCGATCTTGGCACAGATGTTTCGCCCGAGAAGTTTGTGGCCGCGGTCGAGCAGCAAAAGCCGCAGGTTGTGTGCATGTCGGCGTTGTTGACCGTGACCATGCCGGCCATGAAGACCACCGTCGATGCCCTGACCAATGCAGGGTTGAGGAATCAGGTGAAGGTGCTCATCGGCGGCGCGCCGGTAACGATGCAGTATGCCAAAGAGATTGGCGCGGACGGCTACAGCGAGAGCGCAAGCGGCGCCGTCGGCCTGGTGAGGAGCCTTCTTACCAATGCATAAGACGACGATGGACGAGAGAGTCCGGCAGTACTCCGCGCTGGCGATTCCAAGCCAGGAGCAGTTGTTGTATGGGGTGTGTCCGCATCCGCTGGAGTGCGGCCTTGGCCTGACTATCGGAGGCGGCCAGGTTTTTCCCGAAGTCAACTTTACGCTTCCGCCGATGAACATGACGGACGATACATGGGCGGAAATCGTGGCGCACTACGATCAGATGGCGGAGCAAATACTGCGCCGGGCGGCATCGCTGGGCACTCCGGGCATCGTGCTGGAGTTTGAGCTGTTGCCGCTGATGACGGAGCGGCCGGAGTGGGGCGCCGAGATCACGCGGCTTTTGAAGCGGCACCTGAAAACCTACCACGACAAGCACCATCTGGCTTGCGCGCTGCGCGTCACGCCTACCGACATACGCGATCAATTGAAGCCGCCACTGATGAGGAGCGGCGAGGCGTGGGAGCGGCTGCGGCAGTCGCTGGAGACGTGTGCCGACGCAGGCGCCGATATTCTCTCGATCGAGTCCGTCGGGGGCAAAGAGGTGCACGACCAGGCGCTGATGTTCGGGGATTTCCCCGGCATTGTCTTTGCGCTGGGAGTGCTTGCGCCCAGGGATATGTCTTGGCTGTGGGGCGAGATTCGCGACATTTGTGCGGCCAGGTCGGGCGTGGTATGCGGAGGCGACTCGGCCTGCGGATTTGCCAATACCGCTATGCAGCTTGCGCATCAGAAGATGCTTCCCGAGGTGCTGGCGGCGGTGGTGCGCGCCATGAGCGCGGTGCGCAGCCTAGCTGCGTTCGAGCAAGGCGCCGTGGGGCCCTCGAAGGATTGCGCGTACGAGGGGCCGGTCATCAAGGCCATCACCGGCTATCCGATTTCAATGGAGGGAAAATCAGCCAGTTGCGCGCACTTCAGTCCTCTGGGCAACATTGCCGCGGCGATGTGCGACCTGTGGAGCAACGAGTCGGTGCAGAACGTGCGCTTGCTCTCGGGGAACGCGCCGGAGGTTTTCACCGAGTTGCTTTCCTATGACTGCCGGCTGATGAACACTGCGGCAGCCAGCGCAGGCGGCGCGCTGCAGATGCGAGACTGGATGACCGATTCCGATGAGTGGCTGAGCCCGCAGGCCGCGGTGCTGTCACCGGACGCCACCATCCGCATCGCGAGCGCAATTGTGGCCGCGGATACTCCTTATACCAGGACGATTGCCGCGGGCCGCGCCGCCGTCGATCTTCTCAAAGACGGCATAGGCAAAGGGAAGCTTCACATTTCGCGGAAGGAGCAGCAGTGGCTGACGCGCATCGACGATGCGCTGGACGCGCTGCCCAAGGATGGTGAGACTCTGATGCAGGAACTGGAGACGCAATACGGAGGTCTCTACGACAAGGCGAGTTATGGCTTGTAGCTGAGTTATGCCGGCCACGATGGCAGCACTGTAACCGGCAGTGGAAAGCGACGCGAGGGACGACATGCACCTCAAACTAATCAGTTGTCAGGTTCTCACGCGGGAGATTGGGGATGCGCTCGCGCGATCGCCGCACTCGATTGAGACGGAGATTCTGACGATGGGGTTGCACGATCTCGGCGCATCGATGCGTCCGCATCTGCAGGAGCGCATCGATGCCGCGGATGCGGAAGGGTATGACGCCATCCTGCTGGGATACGCGCTCTGCGGCAGAGGGACGGAGGGATTGCGGGCCGGAAAGACGCAGCTTGTTCTTCCCCGCGCGCACGACTGTATTGGCCTGCTGATGGGCAATCGACACCGCTACCAGGCATACTTCGACGCCCATCCCGGCGTTTATTTTCGCTCCCCGGGGTGGATCGAATATCAAAATCCCGGCCAGACGCTCGAACCGGCCAACACCTCCGCGAAGAACAAGATTGGCGAGAGGCGAAGTCTCGATGAGCTAATCGCCCAATATGGCGAGGAGAACGGAAAGTATCTCTTCGAGCAATTCAGTGCGTTTCGCCGGCACTACTCGGGGTTGGCTTACATCTCCACCGGGGTTGCATCCGACGAGACCTGCTGCCGCCAGGCTCGCGCAGAAGCGGAGAAGCAAGGCTGGACCTTTGAAGAAGTCCAGGGTTCACTTACGCTGTTGGAGCGTCTCGTCAACGGCGAGTGGGACAGGGCGGACTTTCTGGTGGTGCCCCCAGGGTCCACTGTGCAGGCCGTCCTGGGCGAATCGGTCGTGGAAGCGATATGAGCACCGATACAGTGCGGGTTCAACTGGAGCCGTTGTCGGCAGTGGTGGAGACACCTCGCAGCGCCACGCTCATCTCCGCGCTCTCCACGCATGGATTCGAATTTCCCTGCGGAGGAACAGGTGTTTGCGGTGGGTGCCGCGTGCGCGTGCTTTTTGGCTCGCTGCCGGTGACGGACTCGGATCGGTCTGTTTTTTCGCCGGGAGAGCTTGATGGGGGGTGGCGGCTCGCTTGCCAGGCGCGGGCAGAGACGCCGCTGGTTCTTGAGTGCGGACAGTGGGAGATGGATGTCCTGACGGACAACACCGGCCTCGCCGCGGCGGGAAAGAGTGGATTGGGGATTGCTATCGATCTGGGCACCACGACCATCGCGGCGCAAATGATTGACCTGTCCACGGGGTCCGTTCTCGCGGTTGAGACCAGTCTCAATCCCCAGGCGTCCTGCGGCTCGGACGTGATGAGCAGGATCCAGGCGGCCTTGGCAGGCGCGGATCTGACCACCGTTGTGCGCCAGGCTCTGCACCAGATGATTACCAGGCTCGCTGGCCGCCGCGAGCATGAGATTGTCGATGTGGTTTTGGTTGGCAACACCGTCATGCATCACCTGTTCTGCGGACTGAGTGTTGAACCGCTCTCGCAGGTGCCGTTCCAATCGCCTCATCTGGGAGTGCAGTGTTTCACGCCTCGGGAACTGGGATGGGCACTGTCCCCCAGTTGCCGGATTCGCTTTGAGCGTTGCCTCGGCGGCTTTGTAGGGTCGGACATATTCGCCGGGATCGTGGCCGTCGGCATGGACCGGTCCGAGGAGCTGATCGCTCTTGTCGACCTGGGCACGAACGGCGAAATCGCGATTGGGAATCGTTGTGGAATTGTTTGCGCTTCAACTGCGGCTGGGCCTGCCTTTGAGGCAGGCGCCATTCGGATGGGGATGCGCGCCGTCACGGGCGCCATCTCGCGCGTTTCGCTATTGAATGGTGCGCCGTACGCCACAGTGATCGGCGGTGGGGAACCGCGCGGCGTATGCGGAAGCGGGCTGGTGGATGCAGTCGCAGTCGGATTGGAGAGCGGAAGGATTCTTCCCTCCGGGCGCATTGCCGACGGCACAAAAGTGTTCCCAGTGATGGACCCGGTGGTGCTTTACCAGGCCGATATCCGCGAATTGCAGTTGGCGAAGGGCGCCATTGCATCCGGCTTCAGGCTGCTGCTCAATCGGCTCGGTACAAGTGTGGACCGGCTTGCGAGCATTTATCTTGCTGGGGCTTTCGGCAACTATGTCCAGATTGAAAGCGCCATCGCGATTGGACTGATGGAGGCGCCCGGGAATCTGATCCACGCAGCGGGCAACACGGCGCTGCGCGGCGCGAAGATATTCCTTCTTTCGGCCGAAGAGTCCGCTTTGCCGAAGGTCGAGCACATCAGTCTGGCCGCCGATCCAGGCTTTCAGGATGAGTATGCGAATTGCATGACCTTTCCTCAGGTGGAGACCGTAGCGTGAGGACTGCAATCAACAACGGCGGAACGAAGCATTGCAGTCCCAGCCTTGGGATGCAACAGAAATGAACTGAGAATGAGAGCAAGGACGTGAACGAAATGGCGAGCACAGGGAAAGGGACGGGAAGCCGCGAACGGCTCATCGATACACTCAATCACAAACAGCCGGATCGCATTCCAATCGACTTCGGCGGGACTGCCGTGACCGGCATGCATGTCAGCTGTGTGGCGGCGATGCGCGACTACTACGGACTGGAGAAGCGGCCGGTCCGGGTTCACGAGCCCTTCCAGATGCTGGGGCTGCTGGACGAAGACTTGCTGGATGCGATGGGGCTTGATGTGGTGGGCACGTATCCGCGCAACACCATGTTTGGATTTCCGGCGGACGAATGGAAGACCTGGGAGTTCAACGGCCTGGAAGTGCTGGTGCCCAGCGACTTCAATGTTATCGTCGATGCGGAAGGCAACACGCTGATTTATCCGGAGGGCGACACGACCGTTCCGCCCAGCGGACGCATGCCGAGCGGCGGCTACTTCTTCGATTGCATCGTCCGCCAGGAGCCGTTCGAAGAAGAGAAGCTGGACCCCGAAGACAACATGGAGGAGTTCACTCTCATCTCGCAAGCCGATCTCGACCACATCGTTCGCACAGTGCGCGCAGCAACGGAGACGGGCCGAGGCGTAATTGCCAGCTTTGGCGGCACTGCACTTGGCGATATTGCGCTGGTCCCCGGGCCATTCCTGAAGCATCCCAAGGGCATTCGCGATGTCACGGAATGGTATGTTTCCACCAGCAGCCGCCAGGACTACATTCATAAGATCTTTGCGCGTCAGTGCGAGATAGCCATCAAGAATCTTGAGACCATTTATGGGGCGATCGGCAACAGCGTGCAGGCAGTGTTCATCTGCGGAACGGATTTCGGCACGCAGACTTCCGCGTTCTGTTCGGTGAGAACCTTTCAGAATCTCTATTTTCCCTACTACAAGCAAATCGACGATTGGATTCATGCGCACACCGGGTGGAAGACCTTCAAGCACTCCTGCGGCGCGGTTTCCAAGTTCCTGCCGGCTTTTATCGATGCCGGGATCGACATTCTGAACCCGGTGCAGTGTTCGGCCACCGGAATGGACCCCGAGCAACTGAAGGCGGACTTCGGAGACAAACTGGTGTTCTGGGGCGGAGGCGTCGACACGCAGAGAGTGTTGCCTTTCGGAACCGCTGCCGAGGTCCGGGAGCAGGTCTTGCGCAGGTGCGAGATATTTGCACCGGGTGGTGGGTTTGTGTTCAACACCATCCACAACGTTCAGGCGAGAACTCCCGTGGAAAACATCGTCGCCATGCTCGATGCCGTGCATGAGTTCAACGGAAGAAGGAATTGAGTTAGATGCTGTCGGCCATGGTGGCATCCTGTGAGACCGGAGCGGCGGCAGTTTGCAAATGGGCTACATAAAACTGGCAACTAATGCGAAGACAAACGTCAATGGTGAGTGGATAATGTGTCAGCATAAGAAGTTTAGGCAATGAAGGTTTGCTGCAACCGGCGTAACACTGCAGTTTTTCCGGAAGGGGATTGCGTTTCTCCGGTGCCCTGCCAGAGGCTTGTTTGGACTGTTTTTTCGATTGACTCAGGGCATGGAACTATTCGCAATCTCG
>Ga0302320_10000584_pt1 | contig 87016 bp, 86 predicted proteins | sample Bog_T0_3_FD_202130 | JGI IMG/M metagenome (GOLD analysis project Ga0302320, IMG submission 202130) | Peat permafrost microbial communities from Stordalen Mire near Abisko, Sweden - Bog_T0_3 | ecosystem: Environmental > Terrestrial > Soil > Wetlands > Peat | place: Sweden: Abisko, Stordalen Mire...
CGATGAAGCAGGTCAAGGAAGCTTTGCGCGCCATGCGCTTGCGGCGGTCCGGTCCGGCGCTTTCGGTAATCGCCAGAAACGAGGGGATCGCGGCAAACGGGTCGACCAGGAAGAAGATCGAGCTGAGTGCCAGGAGGGAAAAGCGGACGATGGGCGCGGTGCGGATGGACTGGAATGCCACCTCGGCTGGATTGGTCCAGATCATGTCTTGAGGCTAGTCGATCCAGCCCCTCACCGCCAATGTTTCGCTTCCGGCATGCGGCATTCGGCCGCTGGAACTATCGACGAAGGGCCATCTGGCTTCCCCACACTAAAATGGACTCTTGCTCACTGACACACAACGCGAACGTATCGGCGTGATTCTGGTTTCACCGCGCAACCCGCTCAATATTGGAGCAGCGGCGCGGGCCATGGCTAATTTTGGCCTTTCGCAGCTGACGGTAGTAGACCAGTTCGCTCCTCCGTGGCGTGAGGCGAAGTCGGCGGTGGGTGCGCCGGAGATTCTGCAGACTGCACGGGAGACCGCGACCCTGGCGGAAGCAGTGGCGGCATGCACATTGGTGATTGGGACCGGTTGCCTCACCTATCGCAAGCCTGAGCAACCCGTAGTGGATTTGCCGGATCTGGCGCCCCTGGTTGCCCGGGAGCTGGCATGTGGAGGCCGGGTGGCGATGGTTTTCGGCTCGGAGAAGCACGGATTGGGGCGCGAAGATCTTGCTCTTTGCCATTGCCTTGCCGTGATTCCTACCGATAAGGGACAGCCGTCGATGAATCTGGGACAGGCGGTGGCGGTTTGCCTTTATGAGTTGGCCGTGCGCACGGGCCGCGCGGAAGGGCATCCCCCGTTGGAGGCCGACTCGCTCTTGCCCCCCAGCCTGAAGGACGACGTGGACCTGTCCTGCGAATCTTTGCTCAAGGCCACGTCCGGCAATTTGGACATATTGACCGGATTGGTGGAGCAGGCGATGCAGGCCGCCGGGTACTCGCCTCGTTCGATGCAGGCAGCGAATCGCCACGACCTTCATCTCATGCTGCGCAGGATCTCGCTCACGGCGCAGGACTCTCGCCGGATTCTTGGGCTCTTTCGGCGGATTCTGTGGCGTTTGCAGCGAAATCGGTGAACAAACTAAGGGAATCGAAAAGACCTGTGTAGAAACTCCTTCTTGTTTCTCCTGCTTGAACATTTTCCTGATAGAGTGCGGACACAGGTGTTTCGATGATCCGACTCGTCATCCGATTCCAGCCCGCTCGCTGCGCTGTTGCCTCTTACCGGTTAATGATGATTGGCTGCTCAGCAGCGCTGGTGCTGAGCATATCTCTAGGGGCTCAACAAACATCCCCTAGTTCCGCGACGCCGACGGACCCGGCTGCGGCTGCACTGGAGACTGCGACTTCACCCTCGGCCGCAAGGGAACCCGCTTCCCAGCCCTCCGAAGCTGGCGCCATCACCGAAGACGAATTGCGCCGGCTGTTGGTTGGCAAGCCGCTTTATCTGCGTGGCGGCTTTCTGGACAACAACCTCAGCTTCAGCGAGCACGGGCAGCTGGTGAGGCCTTCGCCGCAGGGTTCCTATACGCTGAACGGGCTGGAGATCAACAAGGTTCACCTCACCAAACACAAGGTTGAGTTAGAGGGCGCCCGCTTCGGTCTCCATTTTGTGGGGCAACTCGCGTATGAAGACCCTGCCAAGGCGGTGGATCGCGTGCGGATTACTCCCCGCAAAAAGATCGTCAAAATCACCATAGACCGGGAGTTGGTGGTGACGCCCAAGAAGAAGAAGGAAAACAAGAAAGCACTGCAGGGCAAGACAGACATAGCCTTCAACGTGGCCGGGTCGGCGGCGAGTCCGCAGGGCGCGGTTGCGACGGAAGCGGAACAGATAAAGGCTTCAGCAGCGGCCGTGCCTGAAGCAGAACGCCCGGCAGATCTGCGGAGTGTCACCACGACCGTTTCAGCGGCTCATGCTACCAAGGTTCTGATGGAGGCACTGGACAAGATCTTCGCTCCCGGCCTGGATGAGCGGATGATGGCCTCTTTACCCGACTTTTGGAAGCTCTATTACCAGGCAGCGGCCAGCCACTCCGACTACCGCCCGAAGGATCCGTCTGTGCTGCGGCAAAGCGCCGTAGACAGCAAGGCGCGGTTGCAGACAACCTTCGAGCCGCCCTCGAATGAGTATGCACAAGCCAATGCGGTCGCTGGAATGGCTCTCTATCACACGGTAATTGGGACGGACGGCAAGCCGGTTGAGATCGCCGTCGGGCGACCAATCGGTTTTGGGTTGGACGAGAATGCGGTGGAGTCCATCCGCAAGGCCAGCTTCACGCCCGCAATGAAAGACGGGAAACCTGTACCGGTGCTGCTGGATCTGGTGGTGCAGTTTCGCATTTACTCGAAGCGCACGTCGGTGGTGGGACCGCCCGAATCGGCGGACCAGGCGAAGGAGACAATTCTACCGGGGCCTTATAGCGTCAAGCGCTGATCGTTTGGGAAGCGAGAGAGCTGGAAGCTCTTCCAAAATCGGCGCTGCGGAGTCTGCCCCCTCCAGGACTTGAGCTTTTGCTGTCTCGCAACCCAGGACGGCGCTTCGCTTGTCCTGGGCTATCTTCCTTTCTCCCTGGGGGAAAGAATAGTGCCTGTTCCAGATGTATTGGACAAAAAAACGACCCGCCTCTCGTGAGAGAAGCGGGCCGTTCTGTGCAACCGGTTGGTGTTACGCCTTGGTGGAAGAGGTCAGCGCGCCCAGATCTGCGGCCATCTTCTCCGTCGAGAAGGCTTCGATCAAATCGCCTTCCTTCAGATCGCTGAAACCTTGCAGGCCAATACCGCACTCCATGCCGTTGGTGACTTCGCGGGCATCGTCCTTGAAACGCTTGAGGGAGCTGATCTTTCCCTTGAAGATCTCTTCTTCCCCACGCATAACCTTGACTTCCGCGTCGCGACGGATGACTCCGTCCAGCACACGGGCGCCGGCGATGGTGCCCACCTTGGGAATGCGGATGACCGTAACCACTTCGGCGCGGCCCACATAGCTTTCCTTGAAGGTCGGGTCGAGCAGTCCCATCATGGCCGCGCGGATCTCGTCCTGCAACTCGTAAATGATCGAATGCAGTCTGATTTCCACGTTCTCCTGGTTGGCAAGCTCTGCTGCCTTGCGTTCCGGGCGAACGTTGAAGCCGATGATGATGGTGTTCGAAGCGGTTGCCAGCAAGACATCGCTCTCGGTAATGGAACCCACACCGGAGTGAATGACCTTGATGCGCACCTTTTCGGTCGACATCTTGACCAGCGAATCGGCCAACACTTCGACCGAGCCGGTAACGTCGCCCTTGATGATGAGGGGCAGATCCTTGACGCCCGCCTGACGAATCTGCTCGGCAAGACCTTCCAGAGAGACTCTGGAGCTCTTGGCCAGCTGCGACTCGCGTTCCTTCATCTTGCGGTACTGCGCGATGCCCTTGGCCTTGTCGCGATCGGCTACGACCAGGAAGGTGTCGCCCGAATCGGGCATGGCTTCCAGACCGAGGACTTCGACTGGGGTAGAGGGACCGGCCTCTTTGATCGGACGGCCGCGATCGTCGAACATGGCACGGACCTTGCCGAAGGTGTTGCCGACAATGTAGCTGTCGTTGAGGCGGAGGGTTCCGTCCTGTACGAGGACGGTTGCCACGGCGCCGCGACCGCGATCCAGCTTGGCTTCGATGACGCTGCCCACAGCCTTGCGGCCGGGCGTTGCCTTGGGAGCCTTGATGTCTGAAACCAAGCAGATCATTTCCAGCAACAGATCGAGGTTGATCCGCTTCTTGGCCGAGACCTCGACAAAGACGGTGCTGTTTTCGCCGCCGCCCCATTCTTCGGGAATCAGGCCACGATCCGCGAGCTGTTTCTTGACCCGCTCCACGTTGGCTTCGGGCTTGTCGATCTTGTTGATGGCCACGATGATCGGAACATTGGCAGCCTTGGCGTGATCGATGGCTTCCAGGGTCTGGGGCATGATGCCGTCGTCCGCCGCCACCACGATGACCACGATATCCGTCACCTTTGCGCCGCGTGCACGCATACGGGTAAAGGCTTCGTGACCAGGCGTATCGAGGAAGACGATCTCGCGTCCGGAAGCGGGAGAGCCTTCCTTGGAGAACTTCACCTTGTACGCGCCGATGTGCTGGGTGATGCCGCCGGCTTCGCCCGCTGCGACGTCGGTTTCGCGAATGGCGTCGAGCAGCGAAGTCTTGCCGTGATCGACGTGGCCCATAACCGTGACCACCGGCGAACGAGGAACTTCCAGCTCGTCGATATTGTCCGACTCGAGAACTTCTTCGATGGACTGATTGGCGAGCTCTTCCTCGTAGCTGATGACCGTGGCTGCCGCGCCGAACTTGGCGGCGACTTCCTTGACCATCTCGGCATCGAGCGACTGATTGACGGTGACGAAGACACCCTTCATCAGAAGGGTCGCGATCAGATCCTTGGCGCGAACGTCGAGCTTCTCGGCCAGATCCTTGACGCTGATGCCTTCCGTGACGGTGATTTCCCGGGTGATGGGCAGCGGTTCATTGCTGACATATTGTGCTCCGCCATAACGTGGCGGCGGCACAAAGCCCTTCATTGGGCCTTCCTTCGTCTTGGGATACTGCTGACGACCACCACGGCCCTTTGCGGGGGCGCGTTGCGGACGCGGAGCTTCTCCTGTCGGAGCCGCGCCGGGTGCGCCACCAGGTCTTGGCGGGCCTCCGGGACGCGGCGGACCGAATCCGGGACGGGCCCCGAAACCGGGACGCGCGCCAGGCGCGCCAGGCGCGCCACCAGGCGTATATCCACCGGGCGTGGTGCGAGTGGGATGCTTGGGGCGCGGACCGCCGGGGAATTGCCCGGCCGCCGGAGGATACTGTCCGGGAGCGCCGCTGGTGCGTTGCGGATAACCGCTCGGCCCTGAAGAGGGTCTGCGATCAAAGATGGGCTTTCCGCGCTGAATGCCGCCAGCCGCCTGGTTTCCAGTGGCTGGTACCGGCGGAGGAGCGACCACGATGGGAGCCTTATAGACCGGGCGCGGCCCAGTCTGGGGCATCACGACGCGGCGGGCCGGCAAGCCCGGAAGCGGCGAAAGGGTATGCGTATGCCCGGCAAACCGCGGCGAAGGCGGATGAGCGCCCGCAGGCTTGGCGGCTGGGCTGTGGCCCTCTGTGCTGGCCGCGGCAACCGCAGGGGAGTCGTCCCCGGCAACTGCCGGTGTTTCTGCCGGGTGTGCTTCCTTGGCGGAAGCCGCAGGAACCACAGCGGACTCCACCGGCGTCTCGACCGGCGCTACAGCCTCTACCTGAGGAGCGACCGGAGCAGCAACCGGAGCCGACTCGGCCACGACAACAACTGGAGCGGCCTCAACCGGAGCAGGTGCGCTGGGCGCGACCGGCGGAGCCACAACAGCGGCGACAGGAACTGCAGGGGCCGGTGCCGGCGCGACAACAGCCGCAGGCGGCGCAACCACGGCCACGGGTGGCTTTACCACTACCGGTGTCGGAGGCGGAGCCGAAGCTACCGCCGGACGAACCACCACGGGTGTGCCCAGAGGAGCCCGCGCGACAACCGGATTTGCCGGGGGACGCGAAGCGATGGCTGGGGCCGGCGGCCGAACAACGATGGGAGGAGCTTGCCGGGGCTGCGGGACGATCATGCGCGGTTCCGGCCGGGCTTGCGCCGGCGGGGGAGCTGCAACAGACACGACAGGAGGCGCGGGACGAGCGACAGCGACGGTAACAGCAGGCGGTGCGGCGGGAGGCCGGTAGCCGGGCTGACTTATCCGCGCGTCTTCTTCCTTTTTGGCCAGAATGGCCTTCATCACATCGCCGGGCTTGGAGACATGCGAGAGATCGATCTTTGGCGTGAGTCCTTGCGGGGCACGAGCCCCCATACCGCTCCCGCTGGCGCCGGACCGTGAGCCACGCTCAAAATGCGCGCGAACCTTTTCGGCTTCAAATTCTTCCAGGGAGCTGGAGTGCGTCTTTCCTTCATGCAGGCCGAGTTCCGCCAATACGTCAAGAATCCGCCGGCTCTTGACTTCCATCTCGCGCGCGAGATCGTTGATACGAACCTTACTCATCCGCCTCTTTTCAAAATCTGCTACCCAATGCCTTTTAGTGGCTCATAGCTACTCCACGGCGTTGGCTGCTCGTCACACTTCCATTATCGCTTGATTGACCGAAGAGAGAAGGGCGCATACTACGCGCCGTTCTCCGGGGTCGCCTGCTCGTCTTCCATTGCGCTTTCTGCTTCGCTTGCATCCGCGTCTTCCGTGGCATCGGGAGTGTTCTCCACTGCCTCTTCCATCGCGGTCGTGGGTTCCGAGTCTGTTTCCACGGCTTCCACGCTTTCCAGCTCTTTCACCACGTCGGCAGCATTCTCCGCTTCCGCCTCGGCATCCCCTTCAACCGCAGGGGCATTTTCCACTTCCGCTTCGCCGGCTTCTTCAAAGTGACCAAAATAGTGGCGAACCGCAACGCTGATCCGTTCCAACGTCTTTTCACCGATCCCGGGAATCTCTTCGAGTTGCTCCGGCGTCATATCGGCCAGAGTTTCTACGGTTGTAATGCCGGCGGCAACCAGTTTTTGAATGATGCCGTCGCCCAGTTCGGCAACCTGTTCAATCGGCGTCGAGGGGCCGCCGGTGAGAGCCTGCATCTGCTGCTCCACTTCCTGGCGTTTCTCCTCTTCGCTCTTGATGTCAATCTTCCAGCCCAGCAGCTTGGCCGCCAGGCGCACGTTCTGGCCCTTTTTGCCAATGGCCAGCGAAAGCTGCGTGTCGTCGACAATGACTTCGATCTGCTTGTCGGCGAGATCAGCGATGGACACGCGGCTCACCTTGGCGGGCTGCAGCGCCTTCTCCGCAAAGGTCGTGATCTCATCGCTGAATTCAATGATGTCGATCTTCTCCCCGCGCAATTCGCGGATGATCGACTGCACGCGCATACCCTTCATGCCCACACAGGCGCCCACGGGGTCCACATCTTTATCGCGGCTCTGCACAGCGATTTTGGTGCGCTCGCCCGCCTCGCGGGCAATGGCGCGAATCACAACCGTGTTGTCGTAAATCTCCGGCACTTCCGACTGGAACAGGTTCAAAACCAGCTCCGGGGCGGCGCGGGAGACAACCACCTGCGGTCCCTTGGCGGCCCGGTCTACCTTGAGCAGAACCACGCGAACACGCTCGCCGATGGTGAACTGCTCAAGCCGCGACTGTTCGCGCTTGGGGCAGCGGGCCTCGGCCTTGCCGAGGTCGAATACCACGTCCTGGCCTTCAAGGCGCTTGACCGTGGCATTGAGGACTTCCTTTTCCCTGTGGGCATATTCAAGGAAGACCGTGTCGCGTTCTGCTTCGCGCACTTTCTGAAAGATCACCTGTTTGGCCAACTGGGCGGCAATGCGCCCCAGCGGAGAGGTGTCCTTATATATGCGAATCTCGCTGCCTACCTCGACATCCTGAGCCATGGCGCTGGCTTCGCTCAGGGTGATCTGGTTGGTCGGATCCTCGTTGGGTTCTTCGTCGGCGACGACCGTCTTGAAGATATAAGCTCGAATCTCGCCCGTTTCCTTGTCCATCTCTCCGCGCATGTTTTCTTGCGTCTTATAGAACTTGCGCGTGGCCAGGGCAATGGCCTCTTCCACCGCGCCAACGATGACTTCGGGGTTGATCCCCTTCTCTTGGCTCAGGAGCTCGATGCTTTGGTACAAAACACTGGCCATACTCTGCTTGCTCTCTCGGTACTCTGGGTACGGCAAGAGGCCCATGGGCCATGCCGGTTTGGTTGATATTGAACTTCGACCTGGAACGAACCGTTGCGTTGTCTCGCAAATGATTTCGCTCGATGCAAACTCTGCTATCCGGAACGGAGCGGAGCGTGGTCGAAAGCCTGCCCGGAGCGAAGCCGAAAGGACCTGCCTCTGGCTCGCTCTGCGTGCAAAAACTCAAATCTCGGGTACCAGCTGCGCCTTTTCGATATTCTCAAGCGCAATTTCTACCGTACTGACCCCGGCCTTGCGAGCCTTGCTATTTTGCTTGACTGCCGAAAGATCCAACACAATTTCGCCTGCCGCCGAACCTGCTTCCGATCCATGAGCTTCCGACCCGCGAACTTCCGCCTCACTCTTGGATGCGACCAACCGCCCCTGCCAGTGACGGTTGTTGCGAATCGCCTCAAAAGTCTGGATCTTCACCAGGCAACCGGCAAAGCGTGCGAAATCATCCCGCTTGGTGAGCTTGCGATCCAGACCGGGAGAGCTGGCTTCGAGGGTGTATTCAGCCCCCGGGATCAGATCTTCCACGTCCAGCAACACGCCAAAATCGCGGCTGAAAGCACTGCAATCCTGATGGGTAACCCCGGAAAGCTGCTCCAGGCTGACTCTTCCATCGGTCAAGCGTACAGGCAGATCCTCGGTCACTTCTGCCGGAACCTCCGGCTGATCGGCTACCGACTCTTTGCCCTCGACTTCATCACCGGTTCCGTCGAGCACCGACTCATCCAACTCGACATCGACCGCATCTTCCAACTGCGCGCTGGATGCCTTTGCCAAGCTCGCTGCCTGAATCGCCGCTTTCAGCTTGGCGCGTCCTTCTGCATTCTTTTCCAGAAAAACGCGCAGTACACGCTCTCGGGAAGGCCCAACGAGCTCAATGTCCACGAGTTCCAACCCATGGGATGCGGCCACTCTCTCTGCCGCGGATCGAATTTTCTCCAGCTTTGGCGCCATTTTCCCCAGGTCGCGTAAGCGACTCATTCCCTTGTGGATCCGTTTCAAAATGCGGGGATTTCACAGCCGGCCCCGAGCAGATATTCGGGTAGATTTTGCCCCAAATAAAAAGTGGGCTCAAAGCCCACTCCTCTCTCCGCCAGCCGGTACGGTCACGGCAATTCAGGCGGACAAATTCGTCTGCATCTTCAGCATAGGCTCAAATCCTGGAGAAATCAATCCAGAAGTGCGGAAAAGCTCGCGTCCACCCCGTTTCCAAAGGAGCGAACGTGCGCTCAACCAGCAGGTAAGGACGGCCCTTGGGTACGGCGAGTCCAACAGATGTCCCCACTACAAGGGGAGAGGCCGTGTCCCGCGGTCCAGAATCACCCGGGAGTTCGTTTTGAAACCTGCGCATTCTCGCAATCCTATCCGCGCCAAGCTATAGAGCCGCGAGTGATAAAGTAATCAATATATATGCCTGTTTCCCATCCTTCCCGGTCCCCCGCACCTTCCCTTTCCGATGCCCGCGCAGCACTGCTCAAGCGCGCCGCTCGCGATGCAATGGACTACCTCGAAGGCGAGGATACACGGCCCGTTGCGCCCACCGCGAAAGCTGTCGCCGCGCTGAGCAATTTGCGCGGACCACTGCCGCCCGGGCCTACGAGCGCCGAGGCCGTCCTGCACCTGTTGCATGAATTTGGTTCTCCGGCCACTGTGGCCAAGACCAGCGGACGTTTTTTCGGATTTGTCAACGGCGGATGTCTGCCAGCGGCTTTGGCTGCTTCGTGGCTGGTAAGCACCTGGGATCAGAACGCGGCGTTCTTTGTGCAATCTCCGGTAGCCATCACTCTTGAAGAAGTGGCGCTGGAATGGGTGCGGGAGTTGCTCGGCCTGCCCGAAGGCGCCGGCGGGGCAGTGGTCACCGGGGCTACCATGGCCAATTTCACGGCCCTGGCTGCGGCTCGCCACACGATTCTTTCCCGCCTGGGGTGGGATGTGGAAGCCGATGGTCTTTTCGATGCGCCGCCGATCACAGTGGTCGTCGGAGAAGAGGCTCATGCCTCCGTCGCGAAAGCTCTGGGGCTCCTCGGACTTGGCCGCAACCGGGTGGTCAAGGTTCCTGTGGATGCGCAGGGCCGCATGAGGGCGGATTCGCTGCCGCAAATGAATGCGCAGACGATCCTTTGCCTGCAGGCCGGCAACGTGAACAGCGGGGCCTTTGATCCCGCGTTGGCCATTGTTCCCGCTGCGCGCGCAGCAGGCGCATGGATCCATGTGGATGGCGCCTTCGGCTTGTGGGCCGCGGTTTCGCCGGAATTCCGCAAGTGGACCAAGGGCTTTGACCTGGCCGACTCCTGGGCGACCGACGCGCACAAGTGGCCAAACATTGGCTACGACTGCGGAGTGGCCCTCGTCCGTGAGCCCGAGGCTCTTCGCTCAGCCATGTCGATGGATGCCGCCTATCTTGTACAAGGCGAACACCGGGAGCCCTCGTACTTCAATCCGGAACTGTCGCGCCGCGCCCGAGGCGTGGAGTTGTGGGCGGGCCTTCGCTCTTTAGGACGTTCCGGGATGAAAGAAATCGTGGAGCGCACCTCGACTCATGCGCGCCGATTTGCCACTGGACTGAAAGCTGCCGGATTCGAGATTCTCAACGACGTAGTCATCAATCAGGTGCTGGTCTCTTTCGGATCTGAGGAAAAGACTCTGCGGACCATCGAGAGGATTCAGGCCGATGGAACCTGCTGGTGTGGTGGCACGGTCTGGCAGGGCCGCACGGCAATGCGCATCAGCGTCTCCTCTTGGGCAACCACCAGCGACGACGTGGACCGCAGCCTGGCCGCGATGCTTCGCGCAGCCAAGGAATAGGGATCGCTGGAAGCGGACGGCTTTTTCTCCTCCTCTCGCGTATGCGCAATTCGACTCGGACGACGCCTCGCCTGCACAGCGGGGCGTTTTCATTTGCGACTGAGATTAAAGACTCTTTACATTCGCGCCGATAAACGGAATATGCCGCATGCGATGGAGTCTCCTGCCTCTACGCATCGGCGGGGAGCACAGGTCGAAGTCTCGCCATGCCAACCATGAATCACCGCGCGTTGAAGGTTCTGATTGCGACTGTGGCCGCAGGCTGCGTTGGTGCGTTTGCCTGCTACCTCCTGGGACGCGTTGCGACGGTTTCCGTGGCCGAGCACCAGTTGGAGCGGAGCGCGACAGAAGCGGCAAAACAAGCGGATCGCGGCCTTGCCGAGGCGCAAGCGGTGTTGGCTGCCATGCGCGCCTCGCCTTACTCCCTCTGTGACGATCAGGAGCTGACCTACTTCCGCGCCCTCCTCTTTGAATCCCACCACTTGAAAGATGTGGGGCGCACATCAGATGGGGCCATCGCTTGCTCGGCGGCTCTGGGGCGACTGGCGCGTCCTCGAATGCTGTCGAAGCCCGACTTCCAGCTGCAGGATGGCACCATGGTCTACAAGAACCCGCCGCTCTATCAGGATGACGATGCGAATCCCGTCGCCCTGCAGCAAGAAGATACCTACGTGGTCCTGCGCCCTAACGTGGCTTTGTCGCCGCTCGCGAATGGCCCTCACTTTGCAGAGACTGTAGTGGATGCGCCCAGCCAGCAAACGGGCCTTCTGCTCGGAAATACGCTGAATGCAGACCTCAGCCTTCTGACCAAAGATGACCTGACCCGCCTGGGAGATACGCTCTACGCGACAAGCTGCTCCACCCGAGGGCTGAGCTGCGTGATCGCCTTCGTCTCCATCCCGGAGATCTTGCGTTCCGCGCATTTGCCCTCGGCCATCTATTGCGGATTCGGCGGCCTGGCGGGAGCACTGCTGGGGCTGCTGATCTCCATCTTTCATCGCCGTAGCAAGGGAATAGAGGATCAGCTTCGGCGGGCTGTCCAGACCGACGCGCTGAAGCTCATGTATCAGCCCATTGTGGATTTGGCAACACGGCGCATCCTCGGCGCTGAAGCCCTGGCCCGTTGGACCGATGAAGACGGATTTGAAGTCGGGCCCGATGTCTTCGTGCGCATTGCCGAACTCAGAGGTATGCTTCCCGAGTTCACAAGCCTTGTCCTGCGTACGGCGCTGCGCGAAATGGGTCCAGCACTCCGTAAATACCCAGGCTTCCGGCTGAACCTGAACGTCACTGCGACCGACCTCTCCGACCCGCGCTTTCTTCAGACTCTGGAGCAGGCGCTGCTCGAAGCCGGGATCTCGGCACGGAGCATCGGAATCGAAATCTCCGAGGCGGGAACCGCGCGGCAGCAGTTGGCCACCGACGCGATCTTTCAATTGCGCCGGCGCGGCCATCGGGTCTATATCGACAGCTTCGGCACGGGGTATTCCAACTTTGCCTACCTCCAGGATCTGTCGGTAGACGCCATCAAGATCGATCGCTCCCTCACCAAGGCGATTGGAACCGGTGCGGTGTCCGAGGCCAGTCTTCCCAAGATTCTGGATATGGCGAAAAAACTGGACCTGGAAGTGGTTGTGGAAGGCATTGAAAATCGCGAACAGGCCAGCTATCTGATCTCCGCCGACCACCAGATCCATGCCCAGGGATGGCTCTTCGGATATCCGCTTTCAGCCGAGGAGTTTGAAAAACTTCTGGCGGAGGACCATCGGAAGGAAGAGGATGCGTCTGCCCTTGAAGGCCACGCAATCACTATCCCCTTCAAGGCGCCGCCGACCACCGCTTCCTGAGGCGAAACGCCCGGATGGCGTAACCTTCCGACTCTCATCTCAGAAAAGCAAGCTCCGCGTAAAACCCCATTGATCCGACCGGTAAATACGAGCACTCCGTGCCCCATCCATTCCGCGCTTTCTGCGGAATCGGTAGGAATCCCATGCAGCGTTTGAGGACCGGATCGATAGGGCCCCGAAAGTAAAACCTTCTTCAAGTCCGCACACTCTCCCCATTCGCCCTCCTCCCTCCCGTCGCCCCACGTTTGCAGCGAGGCCCGCGAACGACGACAATAACCCAATGAGATTCTGCCGTATCTTCTTGCTGCTCCTGCTTGCCGTGCAGGGGATGCCCTCTGCCTTGAATGCTCTGGAAAAACAGCCTGCCGCCGTTTACCACGCGCGCCGCGTGGCGCTCTCCGCCCACCTTCAAGGAGGTGTCGCGGTCCTTTTTGCCGCCTACGAGCCCCAAATGGAGTACCTGGATTACCGTCAGGATGAGGACTTCTTCTACCTCACCGGCTGGAACGAGCCGGGGGCCGCGCTGCTGGTGACGGGAGAAGGCGCGAGCTACAAAGAGACGCTCTTCCTGCCCACGCGAAACCTGCGCACGGAAAAATACACCGGCGTCAAGCTGGACGCGGCGACTCCGGGAGCGGCGCTCACCGCCGGGGTCGATGCCGTGGCGCCGATGACGGATTTGGCGACGGTCCTGAACCGGATGATCGAACATGACCGGAGCTTGGATCGCAAGTTATGTGCAGAACCGTCCAATCCGGCATCTCTGGCGCTGATCGGCTACACGGCCGCGACCCTTGGCCTGGACCCGACCCCTTCGCTTCATGATGTGAGTGTTCCGATCCAGGCGCTCCGCCTGATTAAAGATGCGGGCGAGATTGCCTTGTTACGCAAGGCCTCCGACGCCTCGATTGCCGCACAAGTAGCGATGATGCGCGCCGTGAAGCCGGGCATCACCGAGCGCACTCTGGCGGGCAAGATGACCGCGGCATGGCTGGAGAACGGTTGCGAGCGCGCATCTTACCCGCCCATCGTCGGCTCGGGAATCAACTCCACCACGCTGCACTATTCCGAGAACAGCCGCACCGTGGAAGACGGTGAGGTTCTGCTGGTGGATGCAGCCTGCGAATACTCCATGTACGCCTCCGACATTACACGCACTGTCCCGGTCAACGGCCACTTCACGGCGAGGCAGCGCGAAATCTATAACATCGTGCTTGGATCCCAGCAGGCCGCGATCCACGCGTTCGTGGCTGGCAAGTCGAAGATCAATGATCGCGACCGCAAAGACCCGGACTCGCTCGACACCGCCGCTTATAACTACATCAATACCCATGGCCAGGCTCTCGACGGCCAACCTCTCGGCAAGTATTGGCTGCATGGTTTGGGCCACATGGTAGGCATCGACGTGCACGATCCGGGCGACTACCCGGCGGTACTGAAGCCGGGAATGGTCTTTACCATCGAGCCAGGCGTCTATATCCCTGAAGAGAAGCTGGGAGTGCGCATCGAGTGCGTCTTCCTCGTGGGTGAAGACGGCAAACTCATTGATCTGGTCGCCAACCTGCCGCACACCGCCGAAGATGTGGAAGCCCTGATGAAGAGCAGATGAAGTAAGGTCGGCGTTTTTTTCGATCCGTCCTGCAAACACGGACGCTGGGTGCCCCATCCTTTCCGCGTTTTTTGCGGAAAGGGTGGGAGGCCGATGAGGCACTTGAAGGGCCGGACCAATAGGGCGAAAGACCAGGTTGGCGGATGAAACGGAAGCGACTCTTCTGCTTCCTTGCGACGGTCTGAAAACCCGCGGAACCTAAACTGCTCCGGTGCACACAACTGCATCACACAAGGAAAAAATGGACGAGCAAGACAAAATCGAACCAGGGCAATTGCAGGGACTGGCGCAGGTCTTTCGCGAGCAGCTACTGGCTTGTCTGGAAGAGTGTTCCCAAGGGCGCGCAGGGCTGTTTTCCGGCTTTGAGCACCTGGGCGACGAACATGCCTGGCCCGAGGCGGCGCAACTGCGCGAGCTGGCGATGGCCCTGCAGGGCATTTTCGCCCAGTCCGAGGAGCCGAATCCCCTCATCGACGAATTCCTCGACCTCTGCACGATGTGCGGAGAGAGCAATCCCGGTGAGCCGAAACTGGCGCGCGCTTTCCTCAAGCGAATCGACCGGAATGAGGTCGGAATTCAGCCTGAAGGGGAACGACGTCCATGGTGATGGCGCACGCGTTTCTAGCGCTCCTGGCAGGCCTCGCCACCATAGCGCTCTTGAGCATCGGGATGAGCGCGCTGGTGCGAAGATTCGCGCCGGACTGGGCGACTGGTCAAGGCAGGCCGGGTCCCGGCGCGGTGGTTGTGCAGTTGGGCTCGTCGCTGCTGACGGCAGCGGCTGGCGGATATGTCACAGCCGCGGTTGCGCAGGCCAATCCACTGATCCACGTGCTTGCCCTGGGAATCGCAGTGCTGGCGCTCTCGGCTCTGAGTGCCCTGCAAGCCAAGGGCACACAGCCGATTCTGTTTCAGTTGGCCATGGTGGCGATTTCACCGCTGGGAGTGCTTGCGGGAGGGATTCTGCGCCTCAAGATTTTTAGGATTCTTTCTTGATGCGGGAGCCATGAGGCAACGCTCCGCAAAATGCGAAGCGCCGCCCCGCTCCGGAGTCTTAAAAGCGAATTCCGACGGTCACAGGAATCAGCTCCGTAGCGCCCAGTCCATTGGTCTCAGTGATGGCCGGAGTGTGGATATAGAGATAACGCGCCTCGGCAAAAAGCTGCGAATGGCCATCCCCATAGATGCTGCCGCCCAGTTTGTGGCTGAGTCCAAAACCTATGCTCCCACCCAATTGGTTCGAGGTGAAGGAGTTTGCGGTCACGGTTACCGGATAACCGTAGAAGTCACAGCACTCCTGAATGGTGAAGTTGGTCGACTTGTGATAATACCCGCCGCCGCCGGTGAGATAAATACTGGTCGTACGCTTCGGGAAGAGGTCAATCACCGGGGCAGCGGTGATGGAAATGATGTGCGCGTTACCGCCCTGTCCGCCACCGGCATTGATAAATGCGCCGGGGAGTTTGTTGGCGATAAATTGAAATTCCCCCAAGAGTGAGAAAACCTTGTTGAAGCGTATTCCGGCGCCACCAGTGACGTTGCCGCCCCAGGTGATGTACGGCAGATCGTTTCCAATGGGAGCATTGAATCCGCCGCCAACTTCGCCCGTGATTTTCCCGGCGAGGCTATGTACTCCGAAGCCTCTATGGGAATCAGCTCCAGCTCCGCCGCTGCCAGCCGCCGCAGACATTCCGGATGCTCCCTCCGAATCAGGATCGGCGACCAGAAATGATCGGCTGGAGCTCGAGTCGGTAAGGGACGATGTGGATTGAGCAAAGGCAACACTTGCCGCAGCCAACGCTAAAACTCCAAAAAAGCTCGTGCGTCGCAAGCTGGAGATTCCTAAGGGAGTGAACATATCTTTACCTCAAATTGGGAGTATTTGGTAAGTCGCGCAATTGCGTATTTTTTCCGAACGCTTGGTTAGACACCAGAGTGGGCGAAGGAGTTGCGCCTGCCGCGCAGAAAAATTCCGCGCGTCCCTTGGCTTACTCATCTTGTCCTGGAGGGGGGATAGCACTCCCGTTGGCGATTTTCTTCAATGCGCCGGCGTACATGGGGGAACAAGCAAGGAAGAGCCTGAAGGTCGGCGTTCCGCTTCATGGGATCCCGGGAGGCAGAACCCCTCATGACTCGGCGTCGTCAAGCTCCTTGAAGAGTTCGGGCAGATCGAGGTAAATCGGGGATCCCGCGACTTCGAAACGCTCTTTTCGCGTCCAGTTGCCATCTGAGCAATCCCACCCGAGGCGCTTGATCGGATCCACAATCCAGATGTTGGGCACCTGGAACTCGCGATAGTCTTCGATCTTCTCCTGCACCCTGGATTGGCGATCTTCCGGAGACAGCACCTCGACGGCGATCAGCTGGGGCTGGTCAAAGACCGGCTGCACCGGAACGTCCCTTCTCCACACGCTCACATCAGGAATCCTCACGTCGCCATTACTGAACCGGGTCCTCTGTTCCTGAATGCTACGTGTCTGCCATTTCTTGTCGTGTTGGCGAAACCAAGACTGGATCGCCCACTGCACGGTGTTGTGCTCGTACTCGCCCATGTTCCGCTCCTGTACCTCCCCGCCGACATACTCCGCATCCGGTTCAAATGGAGTCCGAAGGTACTCTTCCAGCGAGATGTGAGCCGTCGTTGCCATAGGACCTTCCCTTCGGGGATAGTGTACTCCTCGCGGGACGAGATTGATTTTATTGTCGTTCGCGCACCTAATTGGGCGTGAAGGTTGCAGAATGAGGAAAGTCTTCACTTCTTTTCTGGACGGTTTTGCCTTGGCCGGGTTCTTTACACGCCTGCGCCGAAGCGGTGCTCCAACGCACGCCTTCGCTCCCTCTAAGCCCAGAGAAAAGATGGTGATCGTGATCGATGACGATCAGGCCGTCGAAAGGCTGGAAGGCCTTCGGCAAAGAACGCCGGGGTTTTCCGGGGCCAGTTATTCTCATATCCAAGCCGAAGTCTATGTCCGGGATCGCTTTAAGGTAAGTTGAGATCCGCATGGCACGAGAACCTGTTTACCTGCTTCCTGCTGCAGACGAGCTTTCCATTCTCAGCGACGCAACCGCAGCAAAGGCGTTGGAAGTCATCGACAATGCAAATCGACGCGAACATTCCTATGCCAGTCTGGCCATGGTGTGCGGCACGCTCGGTCTGATGAGTTGCATTCTGGTGTTTGCAAGTCTGGTGGAGACAGGACATCCGCAGGCTGGCGGGCTGGTTTTGGGGGCCGGAGTTTTGGCCATTGTCGGACAGATTGTCAATTCTCGACTCAACAAGTAATGATCATGGAAGATACAGTAAAGGCGCCCTGAGAACAGCAAAGGCCGGAGCATCCGCTCCGGCCTTTGCTGTTCCTGAACCCTGACCCCTGACCCCTGATCCCTGCCTTACCCCTGAATATCGAACTGCTCAGGATGCAATGCCGGATCGCTCTTGATGAGAATGTTCTTCTCCACCATCTCCTCGAGTTCGGTCATCCAGCTGGCATTGTTCGCCTTGAGGACTTTCACCGTCTCGGGGTTCACGCGGAGCATCACGTCTTCGCCTTCGAAGTGCTTCTTCATCTTGCGCAGTTCGGTATAGATCTCGTTGCAGACCGTGGTCGGGCTCTTCACCATGCCGGTGGCCTGGCAAGTGGGGCATGGAACCGACAGGGTCCGCTCCAGGGACTGCTTGACGCGTTTGCGGGTAATCGCTACCAACCCAAAGTCATTGAACTGCAGAACCTTGGTGGGGGCGCGATCGCTCTTGAGCGCTTCTTCCAGAGCCGCCATTACCTTGTAGCGGTTCTTGCGGTCGTCCATGTCGATGAAGTCGATGACGATGATGCCGCCCAGATCGCGAAGGCGAATCTGGCGCACAATCTCCGGCACCGCATCGAGGTTGGTCTTGACGATGGTGTCTTCCAGGCGGGCCGATTTGCCGACATATTTGCCGGTGTTGATGTCGATGGCCACCAAGGCTTCGGTCTGGTTGATCACGATGGATCCGCCGGACTTGAGCCACACCTTGGAGCGCAGGGCCTTGGAGATCTCGTCCTGAATGCCGAAGTGCTCAAACAGCGGGACCTCTTTGGTGTAGAGCTTGACGCGCCGCACCAGGTTGGGCGAGAAGCGATTGAGGAAGCGCACAATGCGTTCGTAATCGGCTTCCGAGTCCACCCAGATGTTGCTGAAGTTGCTGCTGACCTGGTCGCGCAGAATGCGCTCGATCAGGGAGAGATCGTGATAGATCAGGGCCGGCGACTTGGAACTGTCGGAGCGGGTCTTGATCTCGGTCCACAGATGCAGCAGGAAGCGAAGATCGGCGCGGAGATCCTCTTCCGACGCGTCTTCGGCGGCCGTGCGGACGATGAATCCACCGGAGGCCTCGCCCCGTTCGCTGATCAGAATCCGCTTCAGCCGCTGGCGCTCCTCATCGGACTCGATCTTGCGGCTCACACCCACGTGGGTGACCGTGGGCATGAAGACCAGGAAGCGGCCGGGGAGCGCGATGTGACTGGTGATGCGCGCGCCCTTTTTGGCGATAGGCTCTTTGGCAATCTGAACCAGAATCTCCTGGCCCGGCTTCAACAAATCACTGATGATGGGCAAATCGCTCATCTGCGCGGAGCGGCGCGAAGGGCCGCCGCGGCCACTGCGTGCTGCGGCTGGCGCCTGACCCGGCTGTCCGTTGCTCCCACCCTTGCCGCGACGGCCGCGGCCACTGCGATCGCTACGGTCCCTGCGCTGCGCATTCTGTGTATCGCCGTTGGCGGGCTGACCTTCCGCGGAAGACTCCTCGTCTTCTTCGTCGTCGTCGAATCCACCCTCTTCCAATTGGATCCGCGTAGCTTCCTGCATCTTTGATCCTGCATCGCCGGCACGGGCACGCGAGGGATGCGCGTCGTCTTCGAAATCCTTGAGGGCGCTGGCTTCCGCCTTTCCGCGGCGCTGATGTTTGGGCGCTGCGAACTCCTCTTCTTCGATGAAGTCTTCCTCTGCCGGTGCGCTGGACGGCGCGGCCTCTACCTTGGCAGACGCCTCTTCTTCCTTCTTCTTCTTGCCACCGAGGCCGAAGAGCCGGAATCCCGTCGAAGGCGAGGGATCAACGTGGTGAGAGGCCTGAGCATCGGGCTCAAGCTCGACAACCGCATCATGCTCGGCCTCAAGCTCGGCAACTGTGATGGGTTCCACTGCGGCTTCGGGATCTCCCGCTATCAGTTCTTCCTCTTCCATCTCTTCTTCAAAGAGGTCGTCTTCCAGCGTCCCTTCTTCGACGAAGTCATTGGCCGCCGCTTCGGGCAGGGCTTCGACAAACGGCTCGGGACGCGATTCGGTCCCGAACCCGAGCGACTCTTCGACGTAAGACTCTTCTTCGAACTCCTGCTCGACAAAAGGGGCCGCGGCTACCGGCGCCGGAAGGGCGTCGGAGAAAACTCCGCGCGGCTCGCCATCCACTTCGCTGGACGGCACAGGAGCTGCTTTCTCTTCGGACTGACCCTTGCGGTGTTTGGAAAGGGATTCGCCGGGAAGCAGTCCACTGCCGTCCCACTCGATGGGAGCAAGAATCATGGTGGAGGGCTTGAAGGAGCTGCTCGGGCGAGCGTGAGCCGTCTCCGCAGTCTTGGCCGGACCGCCTGCGGCGGGTGCGCCGCCGTATTTCGAAAGCGATTCGCCGGGGAGCACAAAAGGAACCGGGGCGGCGCTCGAGGACTTCTGTACTGGCTCGGGCTCAGAGACAGCCTCGTGCTCACGGTCATGCCGGCCACGGGAGCCTCTGCGGCCTTCACCTCGGGGCTCACGCTGGGATTCGAAGGCCGGAGCTTCCGAAGCCAGGATTTCAGGAGCTATCTCCGGCTCTTCTTCCATCACCTCTTCGACGGTGTATTGAACCGGCGCTGAAGTGGAATCCGCTTGGGTCTGCGGAGCGTTCACAGCGCCACGGCCCCCACGGCGGCGGCGGCGTCCACGCCAACGACGTGCGCCTCCTTCGCTGTTCTCGTCTTCAGCGGTCTCGGAGGCCTCTGGCGGGAACTCGGAGACCAGCGCGGCAAACGACGGCTCGGCAGTTTCCGGCGCAACCTGAATGGCGGGGCGGCGATCGCGGCCCTGTCGATCCTGCTTGGGTTCCTGCTTCTGCTCGGGCTTGGGTTCGGGCGCTTGGCCGGTGCGCGGTCCCTTGTCATCGCGCACGGGAGCAGCAGGGGTGTGGCGAACCTCGCGGGGAGCCACATTGGCTCCGCTGGCGGTGGCCTTTTCGATCTCGTCGGTCTCTTCCGGGTCTTCGAGTTCCAAAAAGTCGGTTACATAGAGGAAGGCATCCCGTTCGAGGCCAATATCCACAAATGCCGACTGCATGCCCGGTAGAACACGGGTGACGCGTCCGTTGTAAATGGACCCCGCCAGCGTGTATTCGTTTTCGCGTTCGTAGTAGATTTCCGCGAGTTGATCGTCTTCAAGGATTGCCAGCCGCGTCTCATGCGGCGTGCTGGAAATACAAATCTCTTTTGCCATCGTACCTTTCCGCCCGGCGCCGGTAAGCGGCCGGGTCCTGCGACAAGGTCAGATGGAGACGAGCGGTACCGGAAGGAGCGGGAATGTGGCGAAGGGATGACCCGTGGGTCGTTGGCGAAGAAGTCTTCGTGCGTCTGCCAGCCCCGAAGGGCGGCGAACCGCGGCGAACGTCCTGGCGAACAACTGATACGAAGCGGTAATCCAAATACAGAGAGTTTGTGGCCAACCTTGCCCCAAAGCGGGGCGGGGCCGTTCCAACCGTGGCAAGGGCACGAATCTGCTGAACGATCGGAGCGGGGGATGACTTCTCCAATGCTGCCGCGCGCTTCGTGCAACCTATACGCTGCCAACGGTTTTCCCGTCTCTGCGTGCTCATGAACCCAATCCTGCCGGGCTCGAGATCCATCCGGACCTGGCCGGCTAACGCGTTTCCGAACTTCGAAAACGCCGTAAATGCTTGCTACCCATCTCCTGCGTTCCGGACATTTCCGGGGTGATCGCAGGAGGTAAAGCTATGGTCCCGTCTAGTTCACAAACCGGCGCATGCGCACATTCATCGCAGCACCCAGCGCCAGGAAGGTAAACAACACCGAAGAGCCGCCGTAACTCATTAGCGGTAAAGGGATTCCGGTGACGGGCATAAAACCGATGACCATGCCCACGTTGACCGCGATCTGAAACGTCAACACAGCCACTACTCCCATAATAATCAGGGAACCGGACAGGTCTGCGGCCGTTTGAGCGTTCTGAATCAAACGCATCAATATGAAAAAGTATAGCAGCAGGACGAATACCGCGCCGACAAACCCGTGTTCCTCTCCCAACGCCGCAAAAATGAAGTCCGCATGAGGGATAGGCAGGAAGTCGCCTTGCGTCTGCGTCCCTTTGGCCGCGCCCTTGCCCCACACACCCCCCGAACCCACGGCGATCAGCGACTGGCGCAACTGGTAGCCGGTTCCCTTGGGGTCATTGTCCGGATTGATGAAGCTCGTCAAACGAGCCTTTTGGTAAGGCTTGAGGAGCTTTCCGCTGCTCCAGACACCGCCGACCAGCAGAAATAAACCTAGAATCAGAACCAACCCTTGGCGCAGGTTGATGCCACCGAGGAATAACCCGGCGACAAGAATTGGGGTATAAGTCAACGAGGTACCGAAGTCTGGCTGCTTAAAGACCATCAGCAAAGGCACGCCGACCAGCGCGAAGGACTTGAAGATATCCTTCCAGGTAAGGCTGCGCCCACCCAACATGGCGAAGTAGCGGGCCACCGCTAGAATCAGCACGAGCTTCACCCACTCCGAAGGCTGAAACTGCATGTGACCTGGAAGGCGTATCCAACGCCGCGCGCCCAACACCTTCTGTCCGACCACCAACACCGCGGCCAGAGAGACCAGGCAGAACCCATAGGCCCAGGGGGCGTAGTCAATCAGCTTATGGTAATCGATCTTGGAAAAGGCGAACATGACGACCAGGCCAACACATATGTAGACGAACTGGCGGTACGAAAAACCGACATATTTGGTGTGCAGAGTCGCGGAATAGATCTCCATGACAGAGACCGCGCAAAGGGTCAGCACCAGCCCCAGCAGAGGCCAGTCGAAGTCGCGAAACGTGAGGAGGCGGCGCATTATTGTCCCTTCGCCGGATGAGTGGGCTGGCTCTTCCCTGCTTGGGTTGAGGCTGACGGGGTTCGTGCGACGGTGGCTGGATCCTTTGCCGTGCTGCGGGGCGGAGTGACCTTGCCAGGAAGGATCTGCCCCTTCTCGACCAGGAAGTGCCCGGCTTGCATATGGTCCCCTGCTTGAGATCCCTCGTCCTGCTGTCCTGCTTTCGCCGTGTGAGCGGGACCTTTCCCATCCTTCGCGGCCCCGCCGTCGTCCGGCGTAGTCCATACCGCACCCATCTCCACCGGCGCATCGGCTGCTTTGCTTGGAACCAGGTTATGGTCGAGACGACGCTTTTTTTCCACGTAGGCAGAGACGATCTTGGCTGCGATACGGGCCGGGTAAAAACTGAACTCCCCGTTCTGCCAAAGCAATGCGATCACCAGTTCGGGATTGCGGCGAGGGGTGACACCGACAAACCACACGTTGGGCAAATTGGTCTTGCTCTTGGCCATATGGCTTAAAGCTTCATGGCCTACCACCTGTGCGGTTCCGGTTTTGCCGGCAAAATCGATACCTTCCAGATGCGCGGAGCCTGCGGTGTGTAGGTAACCGGGTTGGGTGACCTCCGCCATTCCATCGGTGACCGTGACCCAATTTTCGGGGTCCAGCGGGAAGTCCACCTGGCCTGTGCCCGGGAAGCTATCCGGCAAGGCCTTGCGGAAGTCCTCCGGAAGCTGGTCTGGGAAGACGACATGGGGGCGGACCATGTGGCCGCCGGAAGCGATGCCTCCGATGATCCGTGCAAGTTGTATGGGAGTCGCTTCCACCGCGCCCTGGCCGATGGAGACCGAAATCGTCTCCCCGGCATACCATTTGCGGTGGTAGTTCTTCATCATCCACTGTTCGCTAGGCACGAGCCCCTGTTGTTCACCGGGCAAGTCGATCCCCGTCTTCTGTCCAAAGCCGAAGGCTGTCGCGTATTTTGAGATGCGGCCGATGCCGAGCCGGTCCCCCAATGTGTAATAAAAGGTGTCACAGGACATGGGAATGGCGTTGTGGATATCGACCAGGCCATGGTGCTCGTCACAGTGATAGTAGTGGCCATAGAAATTGGCTCCGCCCGTGCAGTTGACGCGCATATTCTGGGCGATTCCCTCTTGCAAGCCGGCGACAGACATCAGGATCTTGAACGTGGAACCCGGCGCGAGCTGAGCCTGGATCACCTTGTTCATCAATGGCTTGGCAGGGTCGGTAATCAGCTTGTTCCAGTCCGTGCGACCGATCTTGACGGTGAACGCATTGGGGTCGAAGCTGGGCCGGGAGACCATGGCTAGAATTTCCCCGTTGCGCGGATCCATCACCACCACCCCGCCGTTGCGGTCCCCCATCGCCAGTTCCGCAGCCTTTTGTAGATCGTTGTCGATGGTCAGCTTCAGATCCTGGCCGGGGGTGGCATGTTGGGTTCTCAAGTACCCCACTTCGCGGCCGTGGCTGTCGACGATTACATCGCGGGAGCCGTCTTCGCCCCGCAACAGACTGTCATAGGTCTGCTCAACGCCCGCCTTGCCGACCACGTCACCCGGCTCATAGTAGGCATAGCGCGGGTTGTTGAGGTCTTCCTCGCTGATTTCTCCCACATATCCGATCAGGTGCGCGGCGAAGCCGTCATTGGGATAGAGGCGGCGCTCCTCGTCGATGGTCTCCAGCTCCGGCAACTCGTTGCGGTGCGCCTCGATGAAAGCTTCCTCGTCGGCAGTAATGTCTTGCTTGATGGGGATGGGCTGGTAACCGGGCGCGGCGCGATAGTGGCGCAATGTGGCTCGCAGCTGTTCCAGGTCGAGGTCGAGACCTTTGGCGATAAGCGGCAGATCGGCATCCACATTGCGGTTCTGTTCGCGCACCAGGAAACAGGAAACGGAGGGGTAGTTATCGACCACCAACCGGTTTTCCCGGTCGAAGAGCTTTCCGCGCGCCGCCAGGATCGGGACCTTGCGGATGCGATTCTGCTCGGCGAGAGAGCGATAGTTGTCCGCGCCCACCACCTGCAGCCGCCACAACCCGACCGTCAGCCCCAACATCATCAACAGGATGCCGTACTGCACCACCGTCAGCTTGAGGACGGGGATCTTTTCGTCGCGGTTGATGTGGTCTTCAAACATCCTGTGTTTCTGCCTTTGCCTGCTAGCTGCTCGCTCCTAGCTGTCGGTTCGGTAGGCGTTTGCGCCTCGAAATCCCCATAGACTCAGCCCGCGAGGCATCTTGCAAGTCTGCATCCGACTGAAACCATCCCGCAGGGGCTAAAGCCCAGCGTTCTTCGTTGCCTTTGCGGCGCGGCTAAAGCCATGCCCTTTCAAATCTATGAGCGCTCCCTACTGCCGAATCCCTGATCTCTGATCCCCGACCCCTGACCTCTGATCCCTGCCCCCTGATCCCTGGTCTTTAGTCCCTGATCTGCGTCCGGTCGAGCAGTGGGAACAAAAACAGGGCGATCACTGAATTGCCCAAAGCCTTGCAGAGCTCCGCCATCCAGCTCCAGTCCAAATCCAGGGCTAAAAGAAAGCGGTAGATAAACAGATAGACGCCGCTGCACATCAAGGAGAGCAAAAAGTTCAGAGCCAGCCGGATTGTGTGGTTCTCCACATCAATGCAAACTCCCACCGAAGCGGCAAGAAACCCGGCAAGCGTCTTGGCGATGCCGTTGGCGCCAATGGCGTGGTGACTAAGCGCGTCTTCGAACAACCCCATGAACGCGCCCAGAAGCGTTCCCTGGACAGGACTCCGCCTTCCAAGGGCGAAGTAAACAGTCACCACCAGCGGCAAATCGAACCACGCGAAACGTCCCAGGACGCGCGGCAGCCAAGCTTGCAACACCAAAGCTGCCAGCGGCACCAGGGTATAGACCAGCACCGGGTAGCGCCGAATCTCCATATCGCGTCGTGTATCGGAAGCCAGAACGGACATCATGGATTCCTCCGCAACGGTTCGCCGGGTTTGTGCTCTGTTTTGGCCGGAGGCGCTGCCAGGTTTGTCGCCGATCCTTTTTTAGCCGCCAGGCCCGGGCTGGAGGGGTCGGCGGCCGCTGTCTTCTGTCCCGCTGGCTTTGCCGGGGTCGCGGAATCCGTTCCCTCTTTTCCCTTCGTGTTGCTCAAGTCCGGCATAATTGCCGAACCGGGGGTAAAGCGGTCGGGGTGAATCGCCTGCGGAACGTGGGGAACCGAAGTCGGCAAGGAAGTGTCGTGCAGCGGTTGCTGATCGAGCGGTAGCTTGGGGTCGATCAGCGATGGGAGCCTTTCTGCCATGATTTCGGCAGCTTTCTTTTGCGCCTTCGCCTGTTCCACTTCCGGACCTTTGAGGGTCTCGCTGGTAGCCAGGTCCTTCTCCTGCTCGGTAGAGAAGCGGGGGAGCGTCGAAGTAATGACGACCACTTCGTCCAGCCGGTCAAGGTGAGCGGCAGGCTTCACAAAAATGTCGATAAAAGCGTCGCGATCGGGATCGCGGACCACCTTCTCCACCACTCCGACAGGAAGCCCGCGAGGGAAGATCTGGTCGCCGCCCGCGGTAAGAACCTTTTCCCCGGGCTGAATACGCTGGTCCGCCAGGATGCCGACAATCAACACCTGCCCGGCAGCGTTGCCGCGCAAGATGCCGCGGGTCCGGGTCGTCTCAAGAATCACTCCCGCGCCGCTGGTCTGGTCGCTGATGAGCAGGACTTGGGCGGTATGCGGAAACACCTCGCGCACCTTGCCCACGATGCCGTCTGCGACGATCACAGCCATGTCCGGCTCCAGGCCGAAATCCTTGCCCTTGTCCAGATAGAGAATCCGGGACTGGTCGGAGCCGCTCGCGCCGATGGCCTGTGCGGCTACCGTCTTGTAGACATATTTCTGTTGAAAATCAAGCAATGCCTGCAGACGCTGGCCCTGGCGCGCATCTTCCAGCAGGGAAGCCTGTTCGAGTCGCAGCCGGTCGATGGTTTTTTGCAGGTCTTGATTCTGTTCGCGCACGTGGCGCAGGTCCAGATAGTCCTGCCAGATTTGGACCGAACCGATCTTCGAGCCATGAATCAGCCGTTCCGGCGGGGAGACAATCCCTTCGGCCCAAAGCCGGATCAAGCGCACTCCCGGTCCGTCCTGGGTATCCAGCAAATTGCGTCCTGCCGCCGTCCGCCGTACCTGCACTGCAAGCCCGATAATCTGGGCAAGCAGCACGAGCAGCAGTACGAGCAGGTTTCGGTAGCGGACGAAAAACGGTTCCATGGCGATTCAGGTTTCAGGGAGCAGGGTTCAGTGATCAGTGAAAAGCGATCTGCCCGATGACTGGCAGCGTAATAAGCGCACAGGCCCCAATCAAAGTCCGATGTGCGGTCAGGGAACCGGCGCACGCTGAAACCGCGTCCAATCGGACCCCTGATCCCTGACCTCTGAGCCCTGATCCCTTGTTAGTCAATCTTGATCTTGCGCAGCAACCGGAAATCGGAGAGCATTTTGCCTGTTCCCAGCACGACGGAAGCCAACGGGTCGTCGGCCACGGAGACCGGAAGGCCGGTTTCTTCGCGAATACGCTTATCCAGGTTCTTGATCAAGGCCCCGCCGCCGGTCAACACGATACCCCGGTCGCTGATGTCCGCCGAGAGTTCGGGCGGGGTGCGCTCCAAGGCAACGCGAATCGCATTCATGATCACCGCGATGCACTCACCCAGCGCTTCGCGAATCTCGCTGTCGTCGATGGCGATGGTCTTGGGCACGCCTTCAATCAGGTTGCGTCCCTTGATCTCCATGGTGAGCGGCTTGTCCAGCGGGTAGGCGGATCCGATTTCGATCTTGATCGCCTCTGCCGTCCGTTCGCCGATCAGCAGGTTGTATTTGCGCTTCAGATAGTTGGTAATCGCCTCGTCCATCTGGTTGCCCGCCATGCGCACGGAGCGCGAGTAGACAATGCCCGACAGGGAGATGACCGCGATATCCGTAGTGCCGCCGCCGATATCGACCACCATGTTGCCCGAGGGCTCGGTAATCGGCAATCCCGCACCGATAGCCGCAACCATGGCCTGCTCCACCAGATACACTTCGCTGGCTTTGGCGCGGTAGGCCGAATCTTCAACCGCCCGCTTCTCCACCTGGGTAATCTCCGAAGGCACGCCGATCACGATCCGGGGATGAACCAGCATCTTCCGGTTATGCGCCTTCTGGATGAAGTAGTTCAGCATCTTTTCGGTAACTTTGAAGTCGGCGATAACACCGTCCTTCATCGGCTTGATAGCCACGATGTTCCCGGGCGTGCGGCCCAGCATCTCCTTGGCCTCTTTGCCAACCGCTTCTACTTCACCGGTGTTCTTGTTGATGGCAACGATGGAGGGCTCATTAACGACAATGCCCTTGCCGGCAGCAAAGACCAGTGTGTTGGCGGTGCCGAGATCGATGGCCAGATCGCTGGAGAACATGCTGAACAGCGAGCGCAGGCCGTGCGAGCGCGAGGAGCGCGATGGGTAACCATTCAATGACATGGGTGAAAGCTTCTACCTCAGAGCCAATTGTACGGCCAATGGCCCGAAGGCGTATCACCGGCAAGCACATGGGGGGGAAGATAGGAGGGCCCTTCGCACCAATTCGGTAACCTCAGGTACTTTTGGGAATTTAATGTTCCCAAGATCAATAAGCCCCTGAGGACCAGGGCAATCGCATTTGGATCATTCTTTGAAAAAAGCGAAAAGGTAGGAAGGGTACGGGCTTTAGCCCTTACATATGCAGCCAAAATCGGCGGGGCCTTAGCCCCTGAGGGACTGAACTCGCACAAGTCTGCCTTTTTCAATCGTATCCCTCGGGGGCTGAAGCCCATTTTTCGGCATTGCTGCAATGCACGGGCTGAAGCCCGTACCCTTCAATGGTTCCAATGCGATTGCCCTGCCCTGAGGGCTCTCAGGAAGCACAGTCACCCCTTGCCTGCGGTATCCTTTTTGCGGACCATCAGTCGGCCAGGATCGAAGTCTCAGTCCCGTAGTCTCTGTCCCCAGGCCTCTGATCCCTGATTCCGGGCCCCTGATCCCTGAACCCTGAACCCTGAACCCTGGTCCCTGGTCCCTGGTCCCTGACCCCTGATCCCTGACTTAAGAGGCTTTTATGACGCATCCGATCTATCAGAATTTGATCAACGGCCAATGGACACCCGCCGTGAGCGGAAGATCCACTCTGAACCTGAACCCGGCCAACCACGCCGATGTGGTGGGAGCCTTTCCCTCTTCGCACGGCGAGGATGTGGCCCTTGCGGTTGCAGCAGCCAAAACGGCCTTTACCTCCTGGCGATTGGTTCCCGCCCCCAAGCGCGCGGAGATTCTGGTTCGCGCCGGTCTGCTGCTGCAGGAGCGCAAGGAGCAATATGCCCGCGACATGACGCGGGAGATGGGCAAGGTTCTGGCCGAGACCCGCGGCGATGTGCAAGAGGCCATCGACGAGGCCTTTTACGTTGCCGGGGAAGGTCGCAGGCTCTTCGGACAGACCACCCCCAGCGAGTTACAGAACAAATTCGCGATGAGCGTGCGCATGCCGGTCGGCGTCGTGGGACTCATCACGCCCTGGAACTTCCCCATGGCGATCCCCTCCTGGAAGCTCTTCCCGGCTCTGGTCTGCGGCAACACCTGCGTGATCAAGCCCGCCACAGACACGCCCTTGTCCACCTACAACCTCGTCCAGGCACTTTCGGATGCGGGCCTCCCGGCGGGGGTGGTCAACATTGTCTGCGGCAGTGGGCCGTCCGTGGGAACGCCCCTGGTCGAGCATCCCGACGTGCGCGCCATCAGCTTCACGGGGTCGAGTGTGGTGGGTTCCCAGGTTGCACAGCGCGCCGCTGCGGCCTTCAAACCGGTCTCTCTTGAGATGGGCGGCAAGAATGCCCAGATCGTTCTTGACGACGCCAACCTTGAACTGGCCTTGGACGGGGCGCTTTGGGGAGCATTCGGAACCACGGGGCAACGCTGCACGGCCGCCAGCCGCATCCTGCTCCAGAAGGGAATCGCGGCCCAGTTCACGGCGGCCTTCGTTGCGCGGGCGAAGAAGCTGGTGGTGGGCAATGGTCTCGAAGCAGGGGTTGAAGTCGGCCCCCAGGTAAATCCTGCCCAGATTGAGGTCTCGCAGAAGTATGTGCAGATCGCGCTGCAAGAAGGAGCTCAATTGCTCACCGGCGGCAAGGCCCTGGAAGGCGGGAGCTATGCTCACGGAACCTTTTTCGAGCCGACCGTCCTGGGTGGAGTTACGCCCTCCATGCGCATCGCTCGCGAAGAGGTCTTCGGCCCTGTGGTCTCGCTCATCGAATTCGACACCTTTGAAGAAGCCATCGCAATCGCGAATGACATCGACTACGGTTTGTCTACTGCGCTGTATACAAAGGATGTGAACCGGGCCTTCACGGCCATGCGCGATCTGGAGGCGGGAATCACCTACATCAATGCCCCTACGATTGGCGCGGAGGTCCACCTGCCCTTTGGCGGCGTGAAGCATACCGGCAACGGCCATCGCGAAGGCAATGGGGCTATCGACTTCTTCACGACATGGAAAGCGGTGTATGTGGATTACTCCGACAAGCTGCAGAGAGCGCAGATTGATAATGCGGAGTGACCAATTCGCATCCCGGGTGATGGACAGCTGGAAATGCTCGCCCTCGGGCTGGGAATCCGGAGGCGGCGCATGCCCTCCCGAATCGATATGCCGCATGGACGCATGAAATTGAAGGCTGAAACCGTTGGCTCGCGTGCCGGGAACCGCGCTACAATCCTGTTGTCTAACAAACGATTTTCATCAGGAGGACCACATGGCGGTTGTCATTGCGTATATGGTTTTGGAAGCTGCCACAAAAGATCTGCTGGAGGCCGCAGTGAAGGATGCCCTTCGCAAGGGGTGGCAGCCGATTGGCGGAGTTTCCGTGTCCGGAACGATGTTCTACCAGGCGATGACCGGCCAGTAAGAGCTCCGGTACGCATCCATGGAGGGCTGCAAACGCCGGCGCTAAAAAATCGTGAGCGCCGCCGCAGCGAAGGAAATTGGATGTGGGCTGTGCGCTCTTGGCAGATCTTCGAAGTTTCTTCAGGCGGCGACCCAGACCAGGGGTTGCCGCCTTTAGTTTTTCCCCTCCAGAATGTCGCGCAGAGCAAAACTCGACTCCAACCGAAGCACCCCTGGAAGCCGTGAGAGTTCGTTGTGGTGAAGCCGGTCGTAGTCATCCATATCCGCCACCCGCGCCATCAACATATAGTCATACTGCCCGGCCATGAGGTGGCAGCTGACGACTCCTTTGCAGCGACGGACGGAGGCTTCAAAGGCGCTCAGCACCGGCGCCGATTGTCGCTCCAGAGTGACGCGAATGTAAACGGTCATGCGCTTGCCGAGCAGGCGGTCGTCAATCTGCGCACGATAGCCGCGAATCGCCCCGGAGACCTCCAGCGCCTGGATGCGCCGCGATGCAGCCGAGGCCGAGAGTCCCACTGCCTCGCCTACCTCAAAATTGGTCGCTCGTCCACGACGCTCGAGAAAGTTGAGGATGGCCGCATCCAACTCATCGAGGCTTGCACCCAATCCAACTCCCGGCCCGGACCATACCGGAGTCCCGGCCGGATCTGGCCCTCGATCGGTCTCGATTCCGCTCTCGGGCCAAGACGGGCCCGATTCTTGTACGTCTGGCACGTTCTCAACACGTTTCGTTCTCATTTGACCCTTTTATCACAAACATTGCACACATTGAAACCAGTTTTCCCCGTACTATCTTTATCAATACCGTGCTATAGACAATCAGGAGGCAACCCATGATCGTTGGCGTCCCCAGAGAAATCAAGGACCACGAGGCGCGCGTAGGCGTGACTCCTGCCGGCGTAAAGGCACTCACAGAGGCTGGGCATAAGGTTCTGGTTGAGACGAAGGCCGGTGCGGAGTCGGGCTTTCCGGACGCCGAATACGTGAGCGCGGGCGCCGAGATGGAAGCCGAGCCGTCAGCTCTATGGGCAAATGCCGAAACCGTCGTCAAGGTCAAGGAGCCCGTTGAGAAGGAGTATGCCTACTTCCGCGAGGGACTCGTGCTCTTCACCTATCTGCACCTCGCCCCGGTGAAGGCTTTGACCGACAAGCTACTCCAAGCCGGTGTGATCGGGATTGCCTATGAGACGGTTCGCGACCGTCAAAATACCTTGCCGCTGCTGACGCCGATGAGCGAAGTCGCCGGGCGGATGAGCGTCCAAGTCGGTGCCTCCTGTCTGGAACGAGAGCGCGGCGGGCGCGGCGTCTTGCTGGGCGGTGTACCTGGGGTGGCCCCGGCGAATGTGACGATTCTGGGGGGCGGCATCGTGGGCACCAATGCAGCCAAGGTGGCACTGGGATTCGGCGCCAAGGTGACGCTGCTCGATGTGAACCTTCACCGCCTGCGCGAACTGGACGACATCTTCAGCGGGCGTCTCTATACCCTGGCCTCGAACAGTTACAACGTAGGGCAGGCGACACGGGAGGCCGATCTGGTCATCGGCGGGGTTCTGATTCCTGGCGCCACCGCGCCCCGCATCGTGACCCGCGCCATGGTTGCGCAGATGAAGAAAGGCTCGGTCATCGTGGACGTGGCCATCGACCAGGGCGGTTGCGTGGAAACGGCGCGCCCCACGTCGCACTCCGATCCAAGTTATGTGGTGGACGGAGTGGTCCACTACTGCGTGACCAATATGCCAGGTGCAGTGCCGCACACTTCGACACTGGCGCTGACCAACGCGACTTTCCCTTATCTGATGCGACTGGCCAACCATGGCGCTCGCGAGGCACTGCGTCAGGATCCGGGCCTGGCGGAAGGTTTGAACGTCTGGAAAGGAAAACTTACGCATCGCGGTGTGGCTGAGAGCCAGCAACGGCCTTGGACGCCCGGCGCCGAAGTGATCGGGTAGCAACTTCCCGCGCTTCGGGCCTCGACTACCCGCAATCAGGATGGACTTCTGATCCAGTCCATCCCGATTACGGGCTTTACCGGAGGATGTCAGGACCTTGCTCATATTTTGGGGTCTGCGTAGGGACAGCAACTCGTTCCTCGCAGATAACGAGCTTGGTTCTGGCTCCTTGAGGCTATAGCGCAACCAGAGTTGCTATATCTCGAAGGCACTGCCTTAGAGTCGACGCGACCACCAGGGAGCGGCGACCTTGAACGAAACTCACCGGGCCACAGGAACTCTGGTTTCGCTCTCGATCTCCCGCCGAAAGCGCGAACGCGAGGAAGGAAGGAGCGGTCCCTGCAGCCAGGGCTGGAAAGCCCCGAACGCTGAATCCTTGCCGGATCGATCCTCCCGCTTCCCCCCTCTCTATTCCCTCTTCCCTTTTCGCTTCTATAATCGCCCCATGTTCTTTCGCAGCGATCCTCGACGCCGGACTGCCCTTCTGCTCGGTTTGGGGGTATTGCTGATCTTCGCTTTGCTGGGGGCCTTGCAGGCCTTCAATACCTCCAACGTCCGCTTTCTGAATCCCGAGTCTGCCGGCGAGACGTTGATCTTCACCGGGCTTACGGTGTTGGTGTTCCTTCTGCTTCTTCTGCTGCTGGTGTTGCTGTTGAGGAATATCCTCAAAGTCTACGCTGGGCAGAGTGCAAACGCTCTCGGGGCGCGCCTGCGCTCAAGAATGGTGCTGGGCGCGGTCCTGATTGCGCTTACACCCGCGGTATTCATGTTCCTGTTCAGCTATACGCTGATGAACCGTGCGATGGATCGCTGGTTCTCTCCCAACACTTCCGAGTTGCGCGAAGACTCCACCCGCGTCGTGCTGGAGCTGGCCCAATACGTCACCAGCAATTCGCGCGTCGAGGCCGAATCGATTGCCCAGTCGGGGGCAATAGAGAAGAGTCCGGAGGATCTCCGCAACGAACTGGCCTTGCATCGCATCACGCTGGCCGGGGGGTTCGCCATTGTATACAGCAAGGATCTGCGCATGTTGGCGAGCTTTCAGGCGCCCTCCGAGTCCAGTCCGGCTTCTCTTCGTCCGGGGTTGGACGATGGAGAAAAGGGCAACGCGACTTTGCTGCATGGGCCGCTTTCGGTGGCCTTGCTCAGTGCGGCGCAGCTCCGCGACCAACCGGTATTGAGGGTTGGCAGCCAGGAGTACGCCCTGGCCATGTCTCCGGCTGCCTCGGGCAAGTTCGTGGTTGTGGCGCTTCCCATGCCTGAGGGGTTGAGTCAAACCGCATCGCGCATTCACGCTGGCGCCACCTCCTACTGGGAGCTCTTCCGCAAGCGCAATCAGATTCGCACCACCTTCTTCCTGATGCTGCTTCTGATTACGGTCTTCGTCTTCTTTACCGGTGTATGGATTGCGCTCTTCCTCTCCAAACAAATCACGCGCCCGGTGGAAGCACTGGCCGATGCAATGGACGAGATCGCAGCCGGCAGATATGAGCATCGTGTGGCGCAGATCGCCAGTGGCGAGATGGACGACCTGGTGCAGGCCTTCAATCACATGGTTGCCGATCTGGAGGCTAGTCGGCACCTCGCCGTCAGTTCGTCCACCCAACTGACCACGGCCAACCTCGCCATTGAAGAACGACGGCGCGAGCTGGAGACCATTGTCGAAACGATCCCAAGTGGCGTGGTGACCCTCGACGGCGAGGGCATCGTTCTCCAGTCCAACCACGCATTTTCGGCTCTTCTTGGGTTACCTGGAGATGAAGACCTGCGCGGCGCCAAGATTGAAACGCTGCTGCCGCCGGATTGCGTGGAAGATCTGGCCTCCGTCATCCGGCGAGGGCGGCGGATGGGCGCGGCCTCCGCGGAACTCGAGTTGCAGGCGCGGGGACGCACCGTCCACCTGGCCATCACCAGCGCCCGGCTCGAGTTGACGCGAGGGCGACCCGGTACCGTGCTGGTCATCGAAGACACGACGGAATTGCTGCGGGCACAGAGACAGTTGGCGTGGAAGGAAGTAGCCCAGCGCGTCGCCCACGAGATCAAGAACCCGCTGACCCCCATCGCCCTTTCCGCCGAGCGCATTGCCCGCCACCTGGACAGGGGCCAACCGGATTCCCCGGCCGTGATTCGCAAATGTAGCGAAGTGATTCTGGGATGTGTGGGCACGCTCCGCACTCTGGTTGACCAGTTCTCGGCGCTGGCCCAATTTCCCGCGCCCCAACCCCGTGCCTGCGATATGAACGAAGTGGCCGAACAGGCGCTGTCGATGTTCACAGGAAGACTCGACGGCATCACGCTGCAACGCGATCTTGAGCCCGGCTTGCCCCTCGTATTGGCCGATCCGGAGGCGATCCGGCGAGCCCTTGCCAACCTTATCGACAACGCCGCCGAAGCCATGCAGGGAAGTCTGCTGCGGGTCCTGGGCATCACCAGCCGCCTGAGCGAAGATGGCGAGGCGGTCGAGATCGTTGTCTCCGACACCGGGCACGGGCTCACCAACGAAATCCGCGAGCGCCTGTTTTTGCCTTTTTACTCCACAAAACACCGGGGAACGGGTCTGGGTCTGTCCATTGCCGCCAAAATTGTGCAGGAGCATGGCGGCAGCCTGCGCGCCGAACCCAACAGCCCGAAAGGCGCGCGTTTCCTGATGCGCTTGCCTCTCAGCGAGCCGGTAGAGCTGCCCGAGCATGACTCGCAGGCGGCCTTGCCTGCCGCCACCGCTACCTCTGCCGAAGCCACGAAGGGACAGTTGTCATGAATCACATTTTGGTAGTGGACGACGAAGAGGAGATTCGCAACTCCCTGGAAGAGATCCTGCGCGAAGAGGGGTATGGCGTGGCCTCGGCAGCCACCGCCGCCGAAGCCATGGTTCTGGTGGAGGATGCGCCCTACGATGCGGTGCTATTGGATATCTGGCTGCCGGATCGCGACGGGCTGGATGTATTGTCGGACATTCACCAACTGCCTGCGGAGTCGCGGCCGGAGGTGGTGATCATCAGCGGCCATGGGACCATTGAAGCGGCAGTGAAGGCGACGAAACTGGGAGCCTACGATTTCCTGGAGAAGCCGCTTTCTCTGGAACGCACCCTGATCGTGCTGAAGAACGCGGTGGAAGCCCGTCGCCTTCGCTCAGAGAATCTCGAGTTCAAACGCCAGTTCAATGTGGGCTCGGTGTTGACCGGCGAAAGTGTTCCCGTAAAGGCGCTGCGCCAGCAGATTCGCCTGATGGCCCCTACCAACGGCCGTGTGCTCATCTACGGGGAGTCGGGCACCGGAAAGGAATTGATTGCCCGCGCGATTCATGCCGAGAGTCTGCGCCGTGACCAGATCTTCGTCGAGCTGAATTGCGCAGCCATCCCGGAAGCGCACATCGAAGCCGAGCTTTTCGGCTACCGCCACGGCGCACAGCCCGGAGGCCCTCCAGAGCAGCGCGGCACACTGGAACGCGCCGACGGTGGCTCTCTGTACCTCGACGAAGTGGGGGACATGAGCCTCAAAACCCAGTCCAAAGTGCTGAGCGCCCTGGATGACCAGCTCTTTACGCCCGTGGGAGGAACCCAACCCCTGCGCGTCGACGTACGGCTGATCGCTTCTACGAACAAGGATCTGAGTGAAGAGATCGCCAAGGGCAACTTCCGCGAAGATCTGTTCTACCGGCTCAACGTTGTGCCGTTTTTCGTCCCCCCCCTGCGCGATCGCAAGCAGGACATTCCGCCCCTGGCACGTGAATTCCTTGCGGAGTTTGGCCGGCAGTATGGCCGTCCGCGGATCGATATCGGCTCCGAAGCCCTGGATGTCTTGTCGCAATATCATTGGCCGGGCAATGTGCGTGAACTGAAGAACGTGATCGAGAGGGTTCTGATTCTGAATCCGCGCACCTTGCAGATCGAGCGCAAGCATCTTCCCCCGCTCACTTATAAAGCGGGCACGCGCTCTACGGAGGAGTTTTCTACCCTGCAGCAGGCGCGCGATGCGTATGAGCGCGAATACATCCAAAAGAAGATCGAGGAAGCGCGCAACAATGTGAGCCGCGCCGCCGAGCTGCTGGGTCTGGAACGCAGCCACCTCTATCGCAAGATGAAGGCGCTGGGGATTGGTGTACGGGAGTAGTCCACCTGTGAATACAGGCGCTCCGTGCCCCATCCTTTCTGCGTTTTCTGCAGAAAGGGTGGAGGCCCATGAGATTCCGTCCTACACCATCTCCAAAAATTCTCTAAGCGCAACATTTCTGTCACCGGAGGCAATCTGCCTCCGGCCGGTCAGGATGTTGCCGCTCTCATCTCAGCCACGGCTTGTTGGATAGCCTGCTCAGGCACACCATGAGCAATGAGTCTCTGGCTAAACTCCTCGACGGTACTATCCTTTGCCCGTTGCGCTTCCCTCTCGGCCAGGTGTTTGCGGAGCCCATTCGAGATGTAGGCCCGGATGAGAGCTTGGTACCCCCCAAAGCCAAGAGATGGGGCGACCTCTTTGAGATCCTCGATCACGTGATCGGGCAGACGAAGGGAGATCAGGGTCATGGGTTTATCGGCCTGCATGTTGCGCTTGATCCGTTCAGTCATTCTCATAGCGTCTCCTTTCCGCCGGTTCCGCAAGACGTGCGGAGATGAGGCGGAGTACATCCCCTTCGCGAATCACGGGTACAACCTACAGCAGTCGATAGTCGGTTGCGAGACCAATACATGCCTGCCGCGCTTCTTCCTCCGGGCTGGCATCTTCGTAGCGGGCCAACGGATCCAGAAAGACCTCGCGGGCCTGCTCGAAGCGAACGCCGTGCTGCGAGGCATTGCTGGCGGCTTTATTGCTATCCCAGACAAAGCCCTGCCCATCCAGCGTCGAGTACACGTCCATATAGCCATTGTATATACAAAGCGCGGCTTCTTCAATATGAGTTCATTTTTGGTGGTGGGGCTTGACCGAACATTGCTGTGACTAGGGGCAATCTGTTCTCAGCTAGATGCTATTTACTGAAAGGTAACTGCCGAGTTGCCGGTCAACCATACCGCACTTTTGGACTAACCTGCGACATCGGTAGTGCAAGGTCTCTGTTTGCGGCTGCTCGCGGCGGGGAAAGTAGCCCAAAGCGGTGGTAGAATCCGCTGTATGAATGAGCGTAAGGAATTTCTCCAATACTTCAGGTTGGCGTTCGTCAAGTTGGTTGAACAACTCGACACGATGACGGAAAACGAGGTCTTGGACGGCCTTCTGAAGGTGAGGGCAGCGCTCAGCGTTTATAAAGAGGAACTCGCCGAAGAAATCGGGACGATGAAGGCAAGGCCCGTGCATCGACTTCCAGTAGCTTGGCCCTCGCAAGATGCGAACGAGGCGTTGGTCTATCTCGGTTCCGATCTGGCCTTCTTCAATTCTGTTGATAAGCTCAAAACGCGGGCGGGGGCAAAAGCGCCCCTGAGCAGACGTCACCCTTTCGGCCATCTTGAGGATGCGTTGAATGAGCGGCTTGAATTGCTAAGGAAACTCCCGGGCGGCAATATCTAGCAGCTTCATTTGCCGTTCCTCAGTTGTTCCTTGCTGTCATGTCTGAGTCGTCGCCCATTCGTCAGTTACCTTTCAGTAAACGGCCTGCGTTAGCCCAATGTCCCAAGCGGTACAGTGTTCAGAGGGTTTTTCAGGGCCGCACTTACAGTCCGCCCGCTACCTGCGACCTGTTCGAAAGCGAACAGGAATTTGCAAAAGCGGCCAGAAGCAGGCGGTCGCGGCGTTACCTCTCTGCTGCTATCTTTCCGCCGTTCAATCACATCGGGAACGCGTGCGAGGGTTTTGTTTGGCCAGGGAAATGCTTCTGTCCTCGCTGTTTTCTACGAGTGCGGAGGCGTGCAATGGCAACTTTCGAACGGATTCGTGACGTGGTCTCAGGCCCGTTCAGTGCGGAAATGATCCGCCAACGGACTCTGGCGGGCTGGCAAATGGTCTCCATCGACTGGCGGCGGGAGCTGCCGGATTCCGAAGCGCCCTCGGAGGGCGCCTTTAGCGAGGCGATCCCCTATGGTTTGCGCATCTCCAACGACGGCGCCCGGCTCGAGGACGATCCCACCGAGCATCAGGCCCTTCTGCTGATGATGGAACTTCTGGTGCAGGACTTCTCCTATTCCAGCATCGTGAGCGACCTGAATGAGAAAGGCTTTCGCCAGCGCGACGGCAGCCCCTGGACACGTGTCGCGGTCTTCAACATGACTCCACGGCTCATCGAGGTGGGGCCGCGCTTCTTCTCCGCCAGTGAGTGGGAAGAGCGTCGCACGCGCATCGCCCGCGCCAAGGCGCCCAAGGAAACGTAATGATCCGTTCCTTCAATGGAGTGATGGGCCTCCCCCCCCCATTCCGCAGAGAACGCGGAATGGATGGGGCACGGAGTGCTTGTATTTACGATCCGGCGGACTACTTCACGATGGGGCCCAGCGAGCCGGGATTGTCGCCCATCTGAGGGTCGATCCGGAAGTCCCAGACGGACTGGTTGATGTCTGACGCGGAAAGAATCTCCACCAGCGCATATTCGCCGATGGTCAGCGTTTGTGTGGGCGTGATCTTCAGCCAATGTTTATTGAATAGGACCTCGACCTTGGTGGGAACCACGTCTTCTTCCTGAGTGACAGTTCCCGTAGGACTGAGGTGGATCGCGCCAACGATCCGCATGGCCCGCCGCTCATCCACGCGCACGATGGCGAATCCTGAACTGGGCGAGTGCGCTCCATGTTTGCGGTTGTTCGTCTCTTTGGCGGTGCTGGTATCCACCGTCAGGGCATGGGAGATGACCTTCTCGGCATCATCCCGCGCGGCCAACGAAAGATAGATGGCCGGATCGTTCACATGCAGGTGAATCTTGGCGTGTGCTCCGTCCAGTTCCAGGCTGGCTTTGGAACCGGCCAATGGATTCAGGGTGCTGAGGCCGTGTTTGTTCTTGGCGTTCAGATTCAGATCCGCCGGCAGCAGCTCCACAAGTTCCGGCGCGCCCTGAAAGGTGTCCAGCACGAAAACGCTATCTTCGTCGGGAAGTTCGAGCCCCTTGGCCACCTCCGGCATCCGAGCCTTTTCTTCTTCGCGTGCGGCGGCCTCTTCCTTGTCGATCGCCTCAGCTTCTTTCATCGCCGGCGAGGCATCGTCGGCAGACTGGTTGGCATGATCCCGCTCCCACTTGCGGGTCGCTTCCCAGTCCACCAGGTTGGCGGGAAGTTCTTCCCAGTCCCCGCCACGCTCTACAGAGATATAGCGCACGCGCTCGCCCACGATCTCGTATTTGCGCACCGCCTGGTAGGTGCCATCTTTGAGGATCAGCCGATGATTGGTCGCCATGCCGGGCAGGTCGGTCTTGAGCGGGAGCGGCTTTTGATGCTCGGCGTCCTTGCCAGTCTGTGCGGCGGCGGGTATCGAGCATCCGGGCGCGACAACTCCAACCAGCAGAATCATCAGAATGCCGGGCGGCACAAGGCCGGACTTGGAAAAGAATCTCATCGCCCCACAGTGTAGACGATGCAGGTAGGCAAGGGTTTGCTCGCCGCAGTTCTGGTCCCAGCCGTCCTTGAACCGACGTGCATCTGAGGAAAGAGAAATAAATGCCGACCTCCGCACCCTTTTCGCGTCTAATCCGTCAAGTCGGTACTGGGCTATACTCAGAGTGGGGTAGCAGTATTGAGCGGATGCGGGGCAGATTTTCGTCGGGGACTTGACTACAGGGCTAACGCCTTGCGGTTGATGACCTTGGTGTGTCTTGCCCTGATGGCCTTGCTGCTGATGGTGCAGGTGGCTCACGTTCACCCGCTCGATTCCTCTTCCGACGTCGATCATTGCCCTCTGTGCATGGTGTTGCAAACAGCGGCTCCCGTTGCAGCAACCGCGATACTGGTGATTCTGGTCCAGGTGGGCAGACAGGCGACCGCGCTTGTACCGATCGCCGTGGTTCGCTTCCGTCACCCCAAGCTCTATACCCGTCCTCCTCCCCCTTTCAGCTGCTAAACGGTTTATCCGGTTTCTTTTTTTGACTGTTTCTTCGGGATGTCGAGCGCCTTCTCCTCCAAAAGGAAGCGCATCCAACACCCCAAGGAGGCATGAACCCCGTGCCGGAATCGAATTTCATCGGGATCTGACAGGCCATGCGGACCTTCCCCCCGCCGCCTGATTCCGGATCTTTCAGCCCATAGCAGGAGGCGTTTCTATGCCGTTCCATCGCGGCTCTATTTATCGAATCTGTTCCCTATTCCTAGGAATCGCCATAGTGGTGAGCGCATCGGCGCAGGGCGGCAACACCGGAGCCGTTCGCGGCACGGTCACCGACCCTTCCGGCGCTGTCATTCCAGGTGCGTCCGTGAATATCACCAGCAGCGCCAGCGGACTCAACCGGACGGCGATTGCCGACGCGCAAGGTCAGTTCATTTTTGCCAACATCCCCTTCAATGCCTACCATATCGTCGCTTCTGCACCAGGGTTTGGTGCACGCAGGCAGGCTGTGGAAGTGCGCTCCGCCATCGGCGTCAATCTCAACCTTGCAATGCAGGTTGCCGCGGCAGCCTCCACGGTGACCGTCGAGGCCAGCGGCGACCTGCTGGCCAACGACTCCACGATGCACACAGACGTGGACCGCGAGCAGTTCAACAAGATCCCGCTGGAGAGCGAGTCCTCCGGGCTCAGTTCCCTGGTCACGCTTTCCACGCCAGGCATCTCCGCCGACTCCAATGGGCTCTTTCATGGCTTGGGCGACCACGCCGAAAACTCCTTCTCCGTGGACGGCCAGTCGATCACCGACCAGCAGAGCAAGGTGTTTTCCAATCAGGTTCCGCTGGACTCGGTTCAGTCCATTGAAGTGATCAGCGGCGCGCCCCCGGCCGAGTTTGGCGACAAGACCAGCGTGGTCATCAAGGTCACCACCCGCTCCGGGCTGGATACTCCTCGGCCCACCGGCAATCTCTATACCTCGTACGGCAACTTCTCGACGATCAACACCGGCTTCAATCTGGCCGCCGGAAGCAGCAAGGCGGGCCTCTTTGTGGCCGGGAATTTTCTGGATACCAATCGCTTCCTCGATCCGCCCGAGTTCAAGGCCATCCACGACACGGGCAATGAAGCCAACTTTTTCAATCGCAGCGATTATCGATTCAATGCCGCCAACAGCGCGCAACTGAACCTGGGTTATACCCGCTCCTGGTTTCAGACGCCGGACAGCTATGACGCCCTTAATCCCGCTCAATTCAATGGAGCACTGATCTCTGGAAGCCTTCCAGAGACGGACCAGCGCTCCAGAATTGGCACCTTCAATGTCTCCCCGACGTGGACACACGTGGTGAATGCGCAAGCGGTTTTGAATTCCGGCGTCTTCGTGCGCAAGGACCAGTTCGACTATTACCCCAGCGACAATCCGCTCTCGGATCTTGGACCGGCAAACCTGCAACGCGAGACCGTCTCCCAGAGCCGCAGCCTGACCAACTTCGGCGTCCACTCCGATCTTTCGTGGAGCAAAGGAAAGCAGAACGCCAAGGGCGGCATCACCTATCAGCAGACCCTGCTGCGCGAGAGCGATGGACTGGCCATTGTGGACCCTTCGCTGAACGCGCCCTGCCTGACCGCTGTGAATGGATGGACGGTGGACACACCCTCCATCCTCCTGCCCACCCAATGCGCGGTCAACGGCTATGTCCAAAACAACGCGGCGAACAATACCGCGGGCATTTATCCGGTTTATAGCTCGCTGCTCGCCTCCTACGATCTGACCCGGCCCATGGCCGCGACGTCGATCTATCACTTCAACGGCCGCACCGATGTGAAGGAACTCTCGCTCTATATTCAGGACTCGATCACTGCGGGAAACTGGCTCTTCAACGTGGGCATTCGTGGCGACATCTACAACGGCCTGACCGTCGCGCAGCAGGCTGAACCGCGTCTCGGATTGAGCTACAAGATCAAGCGCTCCGGCACCGTGCTCAGGACCTCTTACGCGCGCACGCTGGAGACGCCGTTCAACGAGAATCTTGTGCTCTCCAGCAAGGGATGCGACTCCCCGGTGATTCAGGGTTTGATCACCTGCGAGGCGGCGTCTCTTCCGGCGGGCTTCCGCAACGAGTTCCATGCCGGATTGCAACAGTCTGTGGGCCGTCACATGGTTGTGGGCGGAGACTACATTTGGAAGTACACCCACAACAGCTTCGACTTCAGCGTACTGGGCAATACGCCCATTACCTTCCCTATCGACTGGCACAACTCCAAGATTCCCGGCTTCGCCGCCAACATCACCGTTCCCAACTATCACGGCTTCTCCGGCGATGTGGTGATGTCGAGTGTGGCGGCGCGCTTCTTCTCGCCGCAGGTTGGCGGGCTCGGCACGGTGCCCACAACCGTCGCCGGCCAGGCCTTCCGCATTGACCACGATGAGAAGTTCAACTCCACCACTCATCTGCAATATCAGTTCTCGCAGCACGGAAGATTCAAGGGCCTCTGGGGCGGCGGCAACTGGCGTTTCGACTCCGGGCAGGTCGCCGGAGCGATGCCCTTCGCCACAGACGCCACAACGCCTGTGAATCTGGCCAGCCTCACCTTCGATCAACAGGCGCAGGCCGGCATCAGTTGCAATGGCGTGCGAGCAACAACACATTCGGGCTTCTCGTCGTGCCTGCCCACGGAGTACAAATCGTCTCTGCTTTCGATTCCCGCCCCCGGCACGGAGAACGACGACCACAACCCTCCGCGCATTGCTGCTCGCAGTCTCTTCGACCTGAACCTCGGTCAGGACAATATCTTCCGCCGTGAACGGTACAAGGTGAATCTCGATCTGACCGCCGTCAACGTTACCGACAAGTACGCGCTCTATAACTTCCTGTCGACCTTCAGCGGAACCCACTTTGTCACTCCGCGTGCGTTGACGGCGAAGATGACCTTCAACTTCTAGTCTCCCGCCCCCCTTCGCCGATCTGCGAAGGGGGATCAAGCCCAAACCAAATACCGGCATGTCCCGCCTTGCGGCCACTCGTCTACCTGCGTGAGAGTTGGTCGCGTTGGGAATTTCAAGACCGAGGCTAAATCACTTAAGCTCATGAATAACATAGACATACGTTGAGCGATCAAGGCCCTGGCTGACCCCGATTGTTAATTTCCTGTTTCCTTCGACCCTGCTTCTCTGCCATACTTGATTGTGCCCACCTGGTACGTCCAATCCCAACAGCTATTCAAGAGGTTGCATTCATGTCGGCAAAGTACGTCTTTGTGACGGGCGGAGTTGTGTCCAGTTTAGGTAAGGGTCTGGCGGCAGCCTCCATCGGCTGCTTGCTCGAATGTCGCGGCCTGCGCGTCAATATGATGAAGTTCGACCCCTATCTCAATGTTGACCCTGGAACCATGTCGCCCTTTCAGCATGGCGAAGTCTTTGTGACCGACGACGGCGCCGAGACGGACCTCGATCTGGGCCACTACGAGCGCTTTACCCATGCCCCGCTCTCCAGGGACAACAACCTGACCACCGGCCGCATCTACGAGCAGATCATCCTCAAGGAGCGCCGTGGCGACTACCTGGGCAAAACCGTTCAAGTGATCCCCCACGTGACCAACGAGATCAAGAACGCCATGCGCAAGGTCTCGGCCAACGGCGCGGACGTGACGATTGTCGAGATTGGCGGCACGGTGGGCGACATCGAATCCCTGCCCTTTCTTGAAGCCATCCGCCAGATGCGCCAGGAGCTGGGCCGCGAGAACACGCTCTTCGTCCATCTCACGTTGGTGCCCTGGATCGCCGCCGCGCAAGAGATGAAGACCAAGCCCACCCAGCACTCCGTCAAGGAGCTTCTGGGCATCGGCATTCAGGCAGACATTCTGCTCTGCCGCTCCGACCGCCCCCTGCCCCGCGAGATGAAGCAGAAGATCGCCATCTTCTGCAACGTGGAAGAGAAGGCCGTCATCGGAGCCACCACGCTTCCATCCATCTACGAGGTGCCGCTGAACTTCGCTGCCGAGGGATTGGATTCGCTGGTGCTCAAGTACCTGCAAAAGGAAGCTCCGGAAGCCGACCTCGCTGCCTGGAAGAGCCTGGTTCACCGCGTCTACCATCCCGCGGACGAAGTCCACATCGCCATCGTCGGCAAGTATGTCGAGTACGAGGACAGCTACAAGTCCCTCAAGGAAGCCCTTACGCATGGCGCTGTCGCGCAGAACCTCAAGCTCAAGATAACCTGGATTGAAGCCGAAGGGCTCGAGTCGAAGTCTCCCGACGACCGCAGCTACGAATCGCAGTTGGAAGGCTTCGACGGCATCCTCGTTCCCGGCGGCTTCGGCAAACGCGGCATCGAAGGCATGTTGAACGCGATCCGCTACGCCCGCGAAAAGCAGGTGCCTTATTTCGGCATCTGCCTCGGCATGCAGACCGCCTGCATCGAGTTTGCCCGCAATGTCTGTGGCCTCAAAGAAGCCAACTCCAGCGAGTTCGACCCCGCCAGCCAGCACCGCATCATCTATAAGCTGCGCGAATTGCTCGGCGTGGAAGAGATGGGCGGAACGATGCGTTTGGGCGCGTGGACCTGCGTGCTGCAGGACGGCACACTCGCCTCAAAAGCATACGGCGGAGCCACCGAGATCAGTGAGCGCCACCGCCACCGCTACGAGTTCAACCGCGAATACGAAGCCCTGCTCACCGGCGGCGGCCTGCGCCTGAGCGGCACCACGCCCGACGCGACCTACGTGGAGATCGTGGAACTCCCCGGCCATCCCTACTTCCTCGGCTGCCAGTTCCACCCCGAGTTCAAGTCCAAGCCGCTGGAGCCGCATCCGCTGTTCCACGCGTTTATCGAGGCGAGCTATAAGAACCGGAAACTAAAGGAAGCCGGGGCGGAAATCGGCGTAACGGTCTGAGGGTCCTGATCGAGTGTTATGATGCAACGCAAGATGGCCCGCCCAAAGAATCAATCATCACGCGAAGATCCGAGAGCTTTTGTTCCAGCACTATCTCGCGAGACGGCAATTTCACGCCTGCGACGTTCACTTGACCAAGTGCAGGAATTGAGGTCAAACGGGCGCAATTCGCCCTTCTTGACAATCTGGAAGCAGAATGCCGAGGGGACACTACACGCTTACTACGGTCCAGGGTCTTTGCAACTCGCTCAGTTTAGGAGGATACGTTTTTCCCCGTCCTCCTTTGTTATAGGTGGTCCGGAGACCCCATTTATCAGGGCCTTTTCAGAGGGCGCGGAAATCGCAGAATCGTATCTCCGATCGAGGATCTCCGAATTGGAAGAAGAAGCAGCCGAGTTGGTAGTGGCGCCAAATGAAGAGGGCGGTGTGAGCCGAGAAGTTACGCGTAAAGTATTTGTTGTTCATGGGCACGACCATGGAAGTAAAGAAACGGTCGCGCGGTTTCTTTCTCAACTAGGACTTGACCCGATAATCTTGCACGAAAAACCAAACGAGGGTCGCACCATAATCGAGAAATTCGAGCATCACGCAAATGTCGCGTGTGCTTTGGTGATCCTCAGCCCCGACGATGTGGGTTGGGCGAAATCTGCGCCTGAGTTCCAAGAGGAGAGGGCTCGCCAAAATGTGATCTTCGAACTGGGGTTCTTTGTTGGAAGACTGGGAAGAAACCGAACCTTCGCACTTCTACTGTCCGGTGTGACGAAGCCCTCCGATTTTGAAGGGGTGCTATACATCCCAATGGATGGGGATTCCTGGAAAATGGAGATAATCAGGGAACTAAAAGCGGTCGGGATGGACGTTGACGCGAATAAGGTATATTGACACTTCTGCGCCAGATGCACCTTACCTCAGCAGCATCGACCGATTGCATTTCCCCGCAAGCACCCGGTCAAACGTAACCAACCGCATTCCGCCCGCTTCGGCAAAGGCGGCCAAGTACCCATCTGCCCAGCTTTTGGGCGCAGGTTCATCTGCCGTGGTCCTTTTTTGAAAGGCTTCGCCGACTCCAGTTGGCTCCAGCCACTGTACGGCACGCCCACCAGCCATCCACTTCGCATAGATGGCCCAGCATTTCCGCTGCGTCAGAGCCTCGTCCCCCATCACCGCCTCGGTCGTCAGCAGCCGAAACATTCCCATCTGGGTGTGCCGACAGAAGACCAGAGTGGTCTCCGAAGCAAGTGATCGGAACCATGCCAAAGTCGCGGGGTGATGTTTGTGAGCCTGGTGATGGAGCGCGACCCACACGTTCACGTCAGGAAAAAGAAATGAGGTCATCGATCTGCTCATTGGTCAGGTCAAGCGTTCCCGGCCGCGATGAGGGAATGACCGGCACTTCAAACCGTTGCGTACGGGGGCGCTTCCGCTGCTGCAAAAGCTTCACCCCTTCCAGCACCAGCTTCCGCACACTTGTGGCGCGTTCGACGGCTAGAATCCTCAACTCGCGGTAGGTCTCATCCGGAATGTCAATCGTGGTCCGCATGGCATCAGTATGACCTATTTATGTCTTTATGGAAATATGGCACTTGTCCGATGAACATGTCGCGGCTGACCTGCCACATCGCCGCTCGACTACAATTTCCTTGTGAGCCATTCCTTTGAAATCGGTCCCGTCCACGTCGGCGAGGGCCAGCTATTCCTGATTGCCGGGCCTTGCGTCATCGAGTCCGAGGCCCATGCGCTGCGCATGGCCGAAGCCATCCAGCGCATCACCAGCGATCTCGGCATTCCGTATATCTTCAAGGCCAGCTATGACAAGGCCAACCGCACCAGCGTCAACAGCTTTCGCGGCCCCGGCCTCCAAGAGGGCGTACGTATCCTCGGCCAGGTCGCCAAAACCTCCGGGCTACCGGTCTTGACGGATGTCCACGAGCCGAGTCACTGCGAGCCGGTCGCCCAGGCCGTCGACGTGTTGCAGATTCCGGCCTTCCTCTGCCGCCAGACCGACCTGTTGGTGGCCGCCGGCAAGACCGGACGCGCCGTCAACATCAAGAAGGGCCAGTTCGTGGCTCCCTGGGACATGGCGAACGCGGTGGAAAAAGTTCGCTCCACGGGCAATGAGCGGGTCTCTCTCACCGAGCGCGGAGCCAGTTTCGGCTACAACACCCTGGTAGTGGACTACCGCTCTTTGCCAGTAATGCGTGCAATGGCCCCGGTGGTCTTCGACGGGACGCACTCCGTGCAGCAGCCCTCGGCAGCCGGTGGGGTCAGCGGCGGCCAGCCGGAGTTCATTCCGCTGCTGGCGCGCGCGGCCGTCGCGGCAGGCATTGATGGGTTATTTCTGGAAGTCCACGATGACCCGGCCAACGCCAAATCCGACGGCGCGAATGCTCTCGATCTCAAGCTGCTCAAGCCATTGTTGGAAAAGCTGCTTGCGATTCATAAGGCGGCGAGCTAGTCCATCAAGTGGTCGGCTTCCCACCCTTTCCGCAAAGAACGCGGAAAGGATGGGGCACAAAAAGTCTATGCCGCATCCCAAAGCCGTCTCCCGCGCCTTTTTCCTGGCGCGGGCCACGCCGAAGGCGGCTGCCGCACCGCAGGTGCTTAGAAGCACTCGATCTGGTCGCAGGAGTTCATCAGCGGAACCTGCAAGCTTGAATCGTGCTCGGGGTCCGAATACACCGTGATCGTCGCGGGCTGGTAGTCGCCCGGCTTTGCCGTCATGATGTTGGGCACAAAGGTCTGCGGGTTCCGGTCGTAGAGCGGGAACCACGTGCTTTGAATCTCTACCATCACGGTGTGCCCGGCCTTGAAGACGTGGTCCACATCGTGCAGGCTGAACTTGTATTCGCGCACCGACCCCGGACGCAGCGGCCTGGGTGTCGAGAACGACTCCAGATAGCGGCCCCGGAAGATCTCCGCGTTGGTGAGAAGCTGGTATCCGCGCATCTTGGGGTCGGCGTCGTCGGCCGGGTATTGGTCGATGAGCTTGACCACCAGGTCATTGTCGGTTCCGGTGGTCGCAGCGAAGATATCGGCGACAACTTCGCCGGTCAGCACCATATCTTTCTGCAGGACGGGGAGCTTCCAGACGGCCACATCCTTGCGCTCCGTGGCGAAGCGCTGGTCTTCGGTCATCCAGTTGTACCAGTTGGAGCCGTCGCCGTAGGTAGGCTGAATGGGCCGGTGGCGATAGGGAATGGGATTCGCCGGATCGCTGAGATAGCTAGTTTTGGCCTGCGCCGGAGAATCCGCCCAACTGAGCTTACCTTCGCCCTGCAGATGCAGGCTGGTGGGCTCGGCTTCCTTGGGCGGAAAGTGCGCGTAGCGCTTCCACTGATTGGAGCCGGTCTGAAAACTCGCGGTATCTTCCAGATCGAAGCCAGAGGCGTTGGAGCCTGCGGGGTCTTTCAGATAGTGCGCAAAGAACTTCGCCTCGATCTGCTGGCGAAACTCCTTGCCGATGGGCTTGGTGTAATCCAGATTTCCAAGATGCCGCGAGGTCGTTCCCCAGGACCCGTGCCGCCATGGCCCCAGCACCAGAAAGTTCTGGTGGTTCGTATCGTGGGGCTCCAGAGTGGCGTATTCCAACTGCGGGCCAAACATGTCTTCCTGGTCATAGTAGCCGCCGACCGAAAGAGTAGGGACAGCCACCGAGTTCAAGTTGTTCTCCACCGCGCGCGCAGTCCAGACGGAGTCATGGGCCGGGTGTTCGAGAAAGAGTTTCCAGGTGGGCAGTGTCTTGGAGCCGGACTTTTTGACGTCCTCGGCAAAAGATCCGCGTTCCAGAAAGAAGTCAAAACCATCCTTGGGCTTGCCCTCCTTGTCCTTGCCGTAGCTGACCTCGGTATCTTCCTTGTTCGACTCCAGTCCCAGCACGTAGTCGTACCCATAAGTTTGGCGGAAGGCGCCGTTGTGGAAGAAGTCGTCACCCATCCACACATCGATCATCGGAGCCTGCGGGGAAATTGCTTTCACGGCCGGATGGGGATCAATACCCGCCATCGTAGACAAGAATCCGGGATAGCTCGTGCCGACGAACCCGGCCCGTCCATTGTTGCCGGACACGTTTTTCAGCAGCCAGGCCACAGTGTCCCAAGCGTCGGTGCTCTCGTCAACGGCTTTCGGCGCCTTGTGGTCCGCCAGGGGCCGCATCATGACGAACTCGCCCTCACTCTTGTAGCGGCCGCGAATGTCCTGCTCCACATAGATATAGCCATCGCGCGCCAGTTCGGGACGGCTGCGGATGAACGTCGCCGCTGCGACGTCGTCCGCGCCGTAGGGCGTGCGGTCGATGAGGAACGGCACGGGCTCCGCAATGTCGACAGGTTTCAGGATCACGGTCCGCAGTTTGATTCCATCGCGCATGGGAATCATGACCTCGGAGCGCTGGTAGCTATGAAAGACATATCGGACGGCCGGTCCGGTCCGCTGCCAGACAACCTCCGGCTCCCGCGTGCGCGTCATGCGGTCGGCGTGACCCGTCGCGTCGAGCGAAAAGCGGAAGGTGCCCGTGGAGTTCGGGATGCGGAATTCCTGGGCAGAAACAGCGATCAGCGCATCCGGCAATCCGCGCTCGGAAGCCACGAAGAGCTGGCCCTCCTTGACGTAGAAACTGAGCGGCGTGTCCGGTTCAGCCGGGTTCGCGTATTCGCCGGCGAGCGCTTCCAATTGTGCAACCGTGGGCAAAACCGTGACAGCAGACGCTGGCGCGGCCTGGGTTCCGTGCGATGCAGGGGCTAGGAAGGCAAAGCAAAACAGGATAAATACGATAAGCGAGCGGGGCAACAGACGGTCCTCCTCAAGATGTAATACCGAAATAAGCTCTTCCGCAGGGACTTTTGTTTTGCCGACGTGCCCGAGGGTAAGCCGAAAGCAGAAGCTCAGGCTCATATCTCGACAATAAACTCAAAGCCGAGTAAATGGAATGCAATCAATGCGAGTGTCCGTGCGCGTGCCCGTGTTCATGCTCCACGCAATCCATCTCTTCCATGGGAACCACGCAGCCTTCCAGCTCTCCGCATCCCTCATGTTCAAACTGGATGGTGGAGTGGCCGATGCCGAAGTGGTCTTTCAATACGTGGTTGATATGAAGCCGAATGCAGGCACTCTCGGAAGGTGGAATATCGGCAATCGTGATATGACAGGCCAGCGCGCGCGAGTTCGATCCCAGGCTCCAGACATGCAGATCGTGCACATCCACCACGCCTTCAATGACCCCGATCCCGGTGCGAATCGCATCCAGCGAAACCCCGCGCGGTGTGCCTTCGAGCAGAATATTCAGGGTCTCGCGCACGATCCCCACGCTAGACCAGAGAATCAACGCGGCAATCACCAAGGACAATACCGGGTCGATCCAGTTTTGCCCGGTCCACAGGATGCTCGCGCCGCCGGCGATCACCGCAGCGGTCGAAAGCGTGTCCCCAGCCATGTGGATAAAGGAACTGCGCAGATTGACGTCTTTGGCTACGCTCCACAACAGAGCGGCAATCACGCCATTCATGACCACACCCGCCGCTGCGACGATCATCATCAGCCTGGGTTGGACGACCACCGGGCTGGAAAGACGATGCACTGCTTCCACCGCAATCCACAGGGAGATGACGATAAGCGACGAGGCGTTGAGAAAGGCAGCCAGAACACCTGCGCGCTGATACCCGAAGGTTTTTGCGTCATCCGCGGGGCGGGACTGGAAATAGACAGCCGCAAAGCTGAGCAGCAGGGCCAGGAAGTCGGAGACGTTGTGTCCCGCCTCTGACAGCAGCGCCAGGGAATGTGCGCGTAGCCCCGCGACGAAGGTGATGGCCACATAAGCCGCGGTCGCCACCAGCGAGATGCGCAAGACGGTCTGGGTCCTGCGAGCGCCGGGACCGGTAGGCTGGGCGTGGACATGCATATTTCTAGTCTAAACGGGGTTGGGTACGCTGGGCGAATTCCATCCAGGAACGCTTCGGAACGGCCAGAAGCAGCAGCAAGTCCTTACCGCGCATCACTCGCGAGCAGCGGAAAACTGTAGCGCTGGCCTCCCGGCCTTCAAAAATTTCCATCGCGGGTGAATCAAGGTCGCACGTAAGAAGTGTGCCCGAGTACTTCAGTTCCAGATAGTTGTTTCGGAGGGAGCAGGGGCCTTTCGTCCCTTGAAAAACGACTGGAATCGCGGGCCTTTACAGGCTGCGGAAAAACTCTATTTTGCCCTGAGTTTTGAAAGGGCATAACTTTAGAGGCTGCGGAAAAACTCAGTTTTGCCATCAGTCTTGAAGGGGCATGGCTTTAGCCGTGCCGATAAGGTCAATCAAATCAGCGCTGGCTTTAGCCACCGAGGGACGTATTTCAGGATCTTCGGCGAAATACAGCATCTTTAGACCCGAATCGCAGCAAACCTAAGCAAATCCAACTGTAGTACTAGCCACGCCCCGGCCGCAGATGATTCGTGGTCCGCAGATGTTCCGTGTCGAGCGGGTCAGGATCTGCAAAGGCCGGAAGCACTGGGATGCCCGCCCGCAGGCCTGTCCACTCCTCCGCGATCACAATGCTGTTCTGCGGATTGCCCGGCTGATAGCGCACGGTGCAGGGAAACCCTGCGCGCACAACGGCGGGATCGATCACTTCGCCCATGTTGGTGATGTCCTGGGAGCATTCATAGTCCACGCCGCCAATGCGATAGCTGAAGAGCAACATGATCAGAGTGCGTCCGTCCTCGGCATCCACCTCGCACATATCCAGCAGCATTCCGTCCACGAGCCGCCCTGACTGGGCGAGAAAGAGCCTGCGGGCACGCTCCATTTCCTCTGCCGTGGGCCGCTTTCTCACAAGCAGCCAAATGACAACCACCACCAGCGCGACAACCAGCAACAGGCCGATCGCGATCTCACCCGCGTAGACGTTGAAAGGTCTCATTTGGAGGAAGGATTCTACCTTTCGTTCACAGTCTAGAGAATACCGCAGTGCGAGCGACTCGCAATCTCTCGAAACAGCACCCACTGCGGCGGCTTTCTTGCTGCGATATACTCGTGACTGCATCTTGAACGAGTTCCGACCTATTTCACGCTCCCTTTCCGGAGGATTTTTACTTGGCATTAACGACCAGTTCCGCTGCGGTACACGTTTCCCCAACCGGGACCCGGGATCACGATGAGATTCGCGGACGGATCCGCTCCACCACCGTCATCTGCGTCCGCCGCAATGGGCAGGTGGTGATGGCCGCCGATGGACAAGTGACGCTGGGCGATCATGTACTCAAACACTCCGCTCGAAAGATTCGCCGCCTTTACCAGGAAAAGATCCTTGCCGGATTTGCTGGTTCCACCGCCGACGCGTTTTCCCTTTTTGCCCGCTTCGAGGTCAAGCTGGAGCAGTACGCCGGCAACCTCAATCGGTCTGCCGTCGAGCTGGCCAAGGACTGGCGCACCGACAAGATGCTGCGCAACCTGGAAGCCCTTCTGGTCGTCGCCGATGCCGGACAGACCTTTCTGATCTCCGGATCGGGCGACGTCATCGACCCCGACGAGCCGATCGCGGCGATTGGTTCGGGTGGCCCGTACGCGACTGCCGCGGCCCGCGCGCTGCTCGAAAACACCGACTTGAGCGCCCGCGAGATTGCCGAAAAAGCAATGAAGATCGCCGGAGACATCTGCATTTACACCAACGATCGCGTGACGATTGAGGAGTTGAAGAGCTAAAGGCCGAATCAGGCTCGGCAGGAGGATTATGGCTGAGAACTCTGGAGCTGGATATGCTGGGGCTGGATATACCGGGCCCGGATACTCTGGAACGCCGCTCTTGAAAAAGCTTGGAATCAAAGCCGGCCACCGGGTGCTACTGCGCAATCAGCCAGCCGAATTACCTGAAGAGTTAAAGGAATACTCCGGAGCGCGCAAGAGGCAAGAACTCGATGTGGTGGTCCTCTTTGCCGACTGCGAAGAGCTGTTCAAAGCAGAATTCGGAAAGCTGATGCAAACGATTCATCCCGACGGAGCAATCTGGGTAGCCTGGCCCAAAAAGAGTTCAGGCGTTGCTACGGATCTTTCGGATCAAGTAATTCGCGCTCACGCGCTCACCACCGCTTTTGTAGACGTGAAAGTCTGCGCGATTGACGAGACCTGGTCGGGGTTGAAGCTGGTCATTCGCAAGGAACTTCGAACCTCCTTTGCCAACGGAACTCATTCCTAAACCGTGACTGGAAATACATGGCCATCTATCTGCCCGCCTCCGCCGAAGAACAGGATCTCTCGCTTGACGAGTTGACCCCGCGCGAAATTGTTACCGAACTCGACAAGCATGTTGTCGGTCAAAAGGCCGCCAAGCGCGCCGTGGCCATTGCCCTGCGCAATCGCCAACGCCGACTCAAGCTGCCGCCCGACATCGCCGACGACATCATGCCCAAGAACATCATCATGATCGGACCGACCGGTGTGGGCAAAACGGAGATCGCGCGCCGACTGGCGAAACTGACCAACTCCCCCTTTCTCAAGGTGGAAGCCTCCAAATTCACCGAGGTCGGTTATGTGGGGCGCGATGTCGAGTCGATGATCCGCGACCTGGTGGAGATCTCCATCGACATGATTCGCGAGGAGCGCTTGGAAGAAGTGGAGGACAAGGCCGAGATGAACGCCGAAGAGCGCCTTCTCGATGTACTTCTTCCTCCGCCGCCTGCGAACCCTGCGCCCGCTTCCACAGCGCCCACGACTACGCCTGCTCCCATCCTTGAAGGACAGCCCGAACAGCCTGACTCGGACAGCTATCACCGCACGCGCGAGAAGATGCGGCTCCAATTCCGGGACGGCAAGCTCGACGACCGAATGGTCGAGCTCGATGTGCGCGATCGCAATGCTCCACAGTTCGGCATCATCTCCAATCAAAATGTCGAAGACATGGAGATGAACATCAAGGACATGTTACCCAGCATCTTCGGCTCCGGCTCCAAGAAGCGCAAAATGAAGGTCACCGACGCCTTCGATTATCTGGTTCAGGAGGAAGAAGGCCGTCTGATCGACATGGATTCGGTCACCCGCGCCGCAGTGGAGCGCGTCGAGTCCAACGGCATCATCTTCCTCGACGAGATCGACAAGATCGCCGGGCGCGAAGGCAGCCATGGTCCCGATGTCTCCCGCGAAGGCGTGCAGAGGGACATTCTGCCCATCGTCGAAGGCACCACCGTCAGCACACGCTACGGAATGGTGAAGACGGACCACATTCTGTTTATCGCGGCGGGGGCGTTTCATGTCTCCAAGCCTAGCGACTTGATTCCGGAGCTGCAGGGCCGCTTTCCGATTCGCGTGGAACTGCAGTCGCTCACCGTCGATGATTTCCTGCGCATTCTCACCGAGCCCAAAGCCTCTCTGACCAAACAGTACATCGCGTTGCTCGAGACCGAAGGGGTGAAGCTGGAGTTTGACCCAGACGCGCTGCGCGAGATGGCCGAGTTTGCCTTCCGTGTGAACGAGACAACCGAAAACATCGGTGCCCGCCGCCTGCATACCATCATGGAGCGGGTACTGGAAGACGTAAGCTTTCTCGCACCCGATGTGGCTCGTCGCGCGCCGGATGCAGAAGCTGCCGCTGTTCTCGCGAAAGCCATCAAGAGCGAGTCCTCCAAGCCGTTGCCCTACGAAGAGCGTGTCGGCGCCGCAGGTCCCGAGAAGGTCTTCCAAATCAGCGCCGACTATGTGCGCGAGATGGTCGCATCGGTCGTCAAGGATCAGGATCTGAGCCGCTACATTCTTTAGGACATTCTTGCTTTTGCTATAGACTTCCGTGCCCCATCCATTCCGCGTTTTTTGCGGAATGGGTGGGAAGCCAATGAGATTCCGCTCCACACCATTTCCAAAAGAGTCCTTTAAGATCCAGCCCGGATAGCAGTAGCGCCAGCCTCCAGGCTTCTGACAGCACAATCTTGTACCTTGGGTTCGTACTTTCCCAGGTCCCAGAATCGGGGCCCCTTCGACAAGCTCAGGGCAGGCTCTGGGGCACCCATCGTTCGTACAACTTCAAACGTTCAAAGACCTAGCTGCGCTTCCGCAGTCCCCCCAGATCTTCACGCACCGGGATTTACAATGGCCCCACATGCTTGAGCCCATTGACGCTTCCCCGCTGTGGATCTCCCTTGCAACCACCTGCGTGGCTACGGCAGCGACCTTTCTGCTGGGCCTGCTCGCGGCGCGGTCGATGTATGGCGTCAAGGGAGGCTTGCGGGCATGGATGGACGGACTCCTCACGCTGCCTCTGGTGCTTCCACCCACGGCGGTCGGCTTTTTTTTGCTGCTATTGCTCGGGCGCAGGAGCCTGGTCGGCCACGCTCTTGAGCAGTTAGGCATCACGATTGTCTTCTCCTGGCCGGCCACGGTGATCGCGGCGACGGTTGTCGCGTTTCCCCTGATGTACCGCACGACGCTGGGCGCATTCGAGCAGGTCAATCCCACGCTCCTGGACGCGGCGCGCACCCTCGGTGCCTCCGAGAGCAGGGTCTTTCGCCGTGTGCTTCTGCCCATGGCAGGGCCCGGTGTCCTGGCAGGGACCGTGCTCGCTTTTGCGCGCGCACTGGGGGAGTTCGGTGCCACCCTGATGCTGGCGGGCAATATTCCCGGTCGCACCCAGACCATGCCCATCGCGATCTTCTCCGCCGTGGAAGGGGGCGACATGCGCGTCGCCTATCTCTGGGTAGGCCTGATTGCGGTGCTTTCGTTGGCGATCATTCGCCTGCTCAACATACAGATTGGCTTGCGCAGGAGTCCGCGCCGGTCAGCGCCCCCGTTGCTGGAGCAGATGCCCATGATGATGCTCCCGGTGAAGCGGATCGTAGAAGCCGGCACTTCGGTCTCGCGCCTCGAAGTCGATATCCAAAAGGAATTGGAGGCGTTCAGCCTCACTGTGAAGTTCTCGGCAGGCAGTGGTGCGATAGGCTTGCTGGGCGCCTCAGGAGCAGGCAAAAGCATGACCCTGCGCATGATCGCAGGAATCGTCTCGCCAACCCGTGGACGCATCGTGCTGAACGGGCGCGTGCTCTTTGACAGCGAGAGCGGAAACCGCGTGGCAACGGCAAAACGCAAGATCGGCGTGGTCTTTCAGGACTATGCCCTGTTTCCCCGTATGACGGTGTCTGAAAATGTCGGCTTCGGCCTCGGCGACCTGCCGAAAGCGGAGCGCGACAAGCGAGTGCGAACTCATCTGCGGCGGATGCACATCGCCGAGCTCGCCGAGCGTTATCCCTCGGAGATTTCGGGGGGCCAGCGCCAGCGTGTGGCCATCGCCCGCTGCATGGCCATCGAGCCCGACGCGCTGCTGCTGGACGAGCCCTTTGCCGCCCTTGATCCCCACCTGCGCCGCCAGATGGAAGAGCAACTCCGCGAGACCCTCGCGGGTTACCACGGAGCGGTGCTGTTTGTGACCCACGACATGGAGGAAGCCTTCCGCTTCTGCAGCGATCTGCTCGTCTTGGAAGACGGCAAGGTGATCGCCAGCGGCCCCAAGCAGGAGCTCTTCGAACGACCGCGGACCGTGACCACCGCGCGCCTCACCGGCTGCAAAAACATCGTTGCCGCCCGGCGCATTGGCCCGCATCGCATTGCCGTGGATGCCTGGAACTGTGAGTTGCAAACTGGGGAGTCAGTACCGGAAGGTTTGACGCACGTGGGAATGCGTTCGCATCAGATAGTTTTTGTGCAGTCAGGAACTGCTCCGCAGCCTGTCGAGAACTCATTCCCCTGTTGGCTGATGGCCACTAGCGAAGCGCCCCACGAGATGACGCTCTATCTGCATCTGCACGCCGCCCCCGGGGAAAGTGAGCAACCGCACCTGCAAGCCGACGTACCCAAGGAGCTATGGCGCTCGCTGAGTGCGCAACCGCAACCCTGGCAGTTGAGGCTTGATCGCGCAAAATTGCTTTTGCTGGAGGGTTGAGGGACTATACCTGGCTTTTTCTTTTGTGCCGCAACGAAGCTCTCGCTAGCGCATTGAAGTTGGATTCGGGCTTCATGCCGTCTCTTTCGGAAGACGGTCCAAAATCCCCAGGTTGCGGGCCATGCGTTCGGGAATGCGGAAGGGAATCTGCTCCAGCTCCCCGAGCGTAAGGACAATGTAACGCCGCCACAAGTACTTCGTTCGGGCCAGCTTAACTTCCTTCCAGGGAATCTGAAGCGGTGGATGGCAGAGACGAAAGAGGAAGAACACGGAGACAAAAAGCGCATCTTCCGAGCTCGTCAGACGAACCGCGCTGCTGTAGCGTGTCCAGAATCGGGTATATACCTTATAGAAGAATGGCCCGGCCGTCCGTGTCTGGCCGATTGGCTCCGACTCTTTGGTGAAGCGCTGAGAAAGTGCGAACCAACCGCTCATAAAGCTGATGCAGAAGCTGATCGCGTAGAAGAATCCCAATACCAAGAATGGGACGAGGAAAGAATGGGTCGTTCCATGTACAGCTTCCATTTGCTCTTGACTCAACTTTCAGGCTTTCATGCAGCAGGTGCAACCTGTTTAGCGGCCTTCAACAGCACGCGCAGCGCTTCATTCACCGAGTCGGCGTCCGGGAACGCGGCCGCTACGTCAGGGGCGAGAGTCACCATGACGACATCCTTCGGGAAGCGATTGGCGTATTTGCCACGGACCGCATTTGTGAAGTCGTATTCCGCACGCATCTCATCGTCTTGGTCTGCTTGTTTAGAACTTCCCCTCATATCGTCTCCTTTCCCTAGGCTCCGCCTTCCGGGCGCTAATAATCCGGATGACTTGGTCGCCTTCCGTGTGCACTACCACCAGAAGCAAGTGCTGGATCGACCTTCCCAGGGCGATCCAGCGTTCCTCTAACTGAGAATGCTCCAAATCAGGCATCACCAGCAAGAGCGGATCTCGAAAAACTGTGGCCGCCTCTTCAAAATCAACCCCATGCTTGCCCTTATTGAGAAGAGCCTTTGTAGGATCCCAAACAAAGGATTGGGGCACCAACTACACCCCCACCGGAAACGGCTTCGACTCCAGATCTTCCTCGGACTTGGGAGCCCCGCTGCGCCAGCGCTCGAAGCGCCCCTGCAGCAGACTCATCAACCCGGTATACCAGAAGCCGATGACGAAAAGGATCAGGAACGGCGCGGTAAAGAAGTTGTTGTTGGAGAATGTGTAGAGGATGGCCAGGAAGAAATAGGCCCCGATCACCATCTCGATCCAGGGGGCCAGCACCAGGCGTTTGCGATATTTGTTGGCCTGGGACTTCTCGCCCTTCTTGGTGACGCGGAACTTGGGGGTGCGCACAAAGGCGCTCTTGACGCCGAAGATCGCCTCCATCACCGCCTTGGAGTTGGTAACCGTAAGCCCGATTCCCAACGCCATCAGGAGGGGCATGTAGAGAAGCGTGCGCTTCCATTTGTCCGGGTACAGGATCTGCTGGCTAGCCAGATAGAAGACCGCGATCGAGAGCGTGGACGCGGCAAAGAGCGGCACGTCGAAGAGCAGCATCTGAAACCAGCCCTGGTAAGAGCGGATGATCATGGCCGGCATCAGCATCACGGTCATGATGACCATGAGGGGATAGCTCAGGTTCGCCGTGAGGTGGTAAACCGCCTCGATCTTTTTGGTGCGCGGAATATCCGATTGGAAGATCCGGGGCATCAGCTTGATCGAGGTCTGGATCAGCCCCTTTGCCCAGCGCGCCTGCTGGGTCTTGAAAGCGGTCATCTCGATGGGCAATTCCGAGGGACATTCGACTTCGGGCAGGTATTTGAAGCGCCATCCGGCCAACTGCGAGCGATAGCTGAGGTCGGTGTCTTCGGTGAGGGTGTCATGCTGCCATCCGCCGCCGTCGACGATGGCCTGGCGACGCCACATGCCTGCGGTGCCATTGAAGTTGAAGAACTCGCCCGCACGCGAGCGGGAGCCCTGCTCGATGATGAAGTGCGCGTCGAGCAGAATAGCCTCAATCTGGGTCAACATGCTGTAGTCGCGATTGATATGCGTCCAGCGGGTCTGCACCATGCCGATTTCAGGCTCCGCAAAGTGATGGATCACCTTCATGATCCAGTCCTTGGGCGGGGTGAAGTCGGCGTCGAAGATGGCGACGAACTCGCCCTTGGCGACATTCAGGCCCTCGTCGAGCGCGCCAGCCTTGTAGCCGTGGCGATTGGTGCGATGGATGTAGACAATGGGATGGCCCAGAGCCGCAAAACGCGCGACAATGTCGGTCGCCACCTGCTGCGTCTCGTCGATGGAGTCATCCAGAACCTGGATTTCCAGCTTGTCGGTCGGGTACTCCATGGCGCAGACCGATTCAATGAGGCGATCAATGACGAACTGCTCGTTGAACATGGGGAGCTGAATGGTGACGCGAGGTAGCTCCTCAAAATGCAAAGGCGGATCGGGATGATAGTTCTTGCGGTATTTGTAGTACTGGTAGCACATCGTGTAGCGGTGAACGCCATAGATGGCCAGCACGATCATGACCGCGAAATAGGGGATGAGAAAGGCCAGGTCAAAGCCGTTCAGGTGATAAAGCCCCCGAAACGTCTGGTCGGTGTATTGCATTTTGAGGTAATGCCGCAAACCGGTCTGGGGGGCAAAAAGCAGATAATTTGCCATCTCCGGCATCAGCCGGGAAAATGAAAAGGCAGGATTCAAACCGGTTACGAACTGTGCGAGCAGGGGGTGCCTCCAAAATACAAGTAGAAAAATTGTACGCCAGTGGGGGCTTTGATGTCGGTGAAGTGCCCTGGGTTCGCCAGCATCCCAGCCCCTTACCCTGCTAGACGGTGTAAGGCATGCGCACGCCGGGCTCGGCGGGATCAAAGTCACGCAAGTTGCGAGTAACTAGCAGGCATTGGTGAACCTGTGCCGTGGCAGCGATCAGTGCGTCCGGCAGTTTGAGCCGTTTCGCTTTTCGGATCTGCACCGCGCTCTCGGCAATCCGGGCATCGATCTCGACAAGTTCAAAGGTTGCGAGAAAGGCCCTTGCCGCAATTTCAGTTTCAGCAGTGGTCCCAGCCATTACTTCGATCCATGTAATCAGACTGATCAGTGGACTCTCGTAACGGTCAAGTTCTCTGTTCGCCTCCGGCACTCCGCGCAGAAAGTCAATCAGGATATTGGTGTCGATCAGCGCCCTCACCATTCGCTCCGCAATCTCTCCTGGTAGGCAAGACCATCCTCCGGCATGAGTTCCGGACTTCCAGCGTCATCGGGCAGACTGATCGCGCGACCTTTCCAAAGTCCGAATGCAGCTTCCCGTGAAGGCCGGTTCTGCACAATATAAGCAGCAATGGCTTGCCGGACCACTTCAGCTCGCGATAGCTTTCGCGCCGCGCAAATCACGCGCAGGTCGCTTAGCTGGTCATCGGGAATGTCCACAAGGACTCGCATCAGGTCACCTCATATATCCATATTGTATATCGTCAACTTTTTTGATTGTGGCTTCTATCGTTTGGTTTGCCCCCTCGCATCGAGTTGGCGTACTGTGAGGGGGCAGTTGGAGATATCAGCGATGAATACTTCTACAGAACCATCCATCGTCGCCGCTCCCGGCGGCAGCTTCCTGCTTGAAACTCGACTTCCCTCCGAAGTCTTCACCCCCGAAGATCTGAATGACGAGCAGCGCCAGATCGCCGCAACTGCCGTGCAGTTCGCGCAGGAAGTCATTCTGCCCGCAGCCGGTGCCGTCGAAGCGAAAGAGCCGAACGCGATGCGCACCCTGCTAAAGAAAGCCGCCGATCTCGGCTTCACTTCCGTTGAGATTCCCGAGGAATACGGCGGCGTCGGAATGGACAAGGTCACGTCCACCTTGCTGACCGACCATTTGTCGGTGCTGGCCAGCTTCTCTACGGCCTTTGGCGCCCAGGTGGGCATCGCCACGCTGCCGCTGATCTGGTATGGCACCCATGACCAGAAGCAACGCTATCTGCCGCGCCTCGCCTCCGGCGAATGGATCGGAGCCTACTCTCTTTCCGAAGCCAGTTCCGGGTCCGACGCGATGAACATCCGCGCCCGCGCCACACTTTCGGCGGACGGCAGCCATTACCTGCTCAACGGCGAAAAGATGTGGATCAGCAACGGTGGAACAGCGGATATCTACACCGTCTTCGCGAAGATCGACGGCGAGCAGTTCTCTGCGTTTTTGGTGGAGCGCACCTCTCCGGGCCTGACCGTGGGCAAAGAAGAACACAAGATGGGGATTCGAGGATCCTCAACCTGCCCTCTGGTGTTGCAGGATTGCCGGGTCCCGGTCGGGAACCTGCTGGGGGAGGCCGGCAAGGGCCATCACATCGCCTTCAATGTGCTGAACGTGGGCCGCTTCAAGATGGGAGTCGCCTGTGTCGGCGGGGCGCGTCACGCCTTGGCGCAGATGATCCGCTATGCCAACGAGCGACGGGCTTTCGGCAAGCCCATTGCCGAGTTCGGCCTGATTCAGAGCAAGATCTCCACCAGCGCCGCCCAGCTTTACGCCGCCGAGTCGATGGCCTACCGCACAGCGGGGATGATCGAAGCGGCACTGGCGCTGCTGACTCCGGAGCAGGTGGCCTCTCCGCGGGAAGTGCAGCGGAAGATCGAGGAATACGCGGTCGAGTGCTCCATCCTCAAAGTCTATGGCTCGGAGATGATGTGCGCCGTGGCAGACGAGTTGGTGGGCACCATGGGCGGATACGGCTACGTGGAAGAGTTCGCAGCCGAGTGCGTCTATCGCGATGCGCGGATCAACAAGATCTTCGAGGGGACCAATGAGATCAACCGGTTGATCATCAGCGGCTTCCTCATGAAGCGGGCCCTGAGCGGCAAGCTGCCGTTGCTCAAGGCCATCGGCAAAGTGATGGAAGAAGCAATGGCCCCGCCCTCCTTCGACGGCGCCGGGACTTTGGATCGGCCTTTGGCTCTCGAGTTTGACACGCTCACCGCCATCCGGAAGATCGCTCTCTTCGCAGCGGGAGTTGCCAGCCAGCGGTTCCTGACCGCGTTGCAGGATCAGCAGGAGATCATGGCCGGCCTCGCCGATATCTTTATGCAGGTCTATTTGCTGGAGTCCGCCCTGCTGCGGGCGCTGAAGTTGCGCGAGGCAGGTGCAAAGACGGCGGAAGTTGCCGGTGCGATGACGGGACTTTTGGCAGAGGATGCAATCGGTTTAGCCGAAAGAAGCGGGCGCCGCATCCTCGCAGCCTGCGGCGAGGGAGACACTTTGCGCACTCAGTTGATGATTTTGCGCCGCTTAGCTCGGACCGTGCCCACCGATGTCGTTGCCTTGAGTCGCAAAGTGGCAAAGCATTGTTCCCAATCGGAACGCTACCCGTTCTTTTGATCCGGCGCATTGAGGAACAGAGAGGGCTTTTGGCCTTGCCGCCTCCGGTACAATAAACGGAAGCGCCTGCCGCGCCGGGGACTCAAGTCTTCGGACCGTCAGGCGCATCAAAGCATATGCTAACCAAAAACCTGCCGGAAGCTCTCACCTTTGACGACGTCCTGCTGATCCCTGCCTACAGCGACGTAGTACCTGTGCAGGTCAGCACACAAACCCAGCTGACTCGCGAGATTACGCTCAACACGCCGCTCTTGTCCTCGGCAATGGACACGGTGACCGAGTCGCGGATGGCCATCGCCATGGCGCAATCGGGCGGCATCGGGATCGTACATCGCAACCTGAGCATCAGCGACCAGGCGGGCGAGATCGACAAGGTGAAGCGCTCCGAGAGCGGCATGATCGTCGACCCGGTGACCATTGGCCCGGATCAGATGATCGGAGACGCCCTCGAAGTCATGCGGCGCTACAAGATCTCCGGCGTTCCGGTCACCCGAGGCGGCAGGCTGGTCGGCATTCTGACCAACCGCGATCTCCGCTTCGAGACCCGCACGGATATTCCCATCGGCGACGTGATGACCAAGGAAAACCTGATTACCGTGCCGGTGGGAACCACGCTGGAAGATGCGGAACTGATCCTGCACAGGCACCGCGTTGAGAAGCTGCTGGTGGTCGACGACAGCTACAACCTCAAAGGCCTGATCACGGTCAAGGACATCCAGAAGAAGTTGAAGTACCCCAATGCCAGCAAGGACAATCAGGGCCGTCTGCGCGTTGGCGGCGCAATCGGAGCTACCGGCGACTTCCTGGAGCGTGCCGCTGCGTTGGTACATGCGCGCGCCGACGTTTTGGCTATCGATTCCGCGCATGGGCACTCCTCCCGCGTGCTGGATGCCGTGCGCGAAGTGAAGAATGCCTTTCCACACGTGGGTCTTTTGGCCGGCAACGTGGCGACCTATGAGGGCGCACTGGCCTTGATCAAAGCCGGAGCGGACGCCATCAAGGTCGGCATCGGGCCTGGTTCCATCTGTACCACCCGGATGGTCACCGGCGCGGGCATGCCGCAGATCACCGCCATCGCCGAGGCCTATCGGGCCGCGAAAGAGTATGGGATTCCGGTAATTGCCGACGGCGGCATCAAGTATTCCGGCGAGATTACCAAGGCTATCGCTGCCGGCGCCAGTTCGATCATGATCGGCTCGCTGTTCGCGGGCGTGGATGAGAGCCCGGGTGAGACGATTCTTTACCAGGGACGCAGCTTCAAGACCTATCGCGGCATGGGATCTCTTTCCGCCATGAGCCAGGGTTCGGGAGAGCGTTATTTCCAGAGCACCTCGGACCTTGAGAGTGCGGGTTCCGGCTCAGAAGGGGTCGTGCAGCGCGAGCGCGCCGGACAAAACCGGCTGGCCAAGTTTGTACCGGAAGGCATCGAGGGCCGCGTTCCTTATCGTGGGCCGCTGGAAGCGATGGTCTTTCAGTTGGTAGGCGGTCTTCGGTCGGGCATGGGCTATCTTGGTTGCGGAACGATTCAAGAGTTACAGGAGAAGGCGCAGTTTGTGCGTATCTCTGGTGCGGGCCTTCGTGAGAGCCACGTTCACGACGTGATCATCACCAGGGAGGCGCCAAACTACCATGTCGAATAGCAAGCCGAGCCTCTGGTTCTGGATCAGAGCATGGCTGCCGGTTGCGCTGAGCGTTTGCATGATCTTGGTGGAGTCAACGGAATACCTGGGTGCGGAGTATACCTCGGGTCCACTACGTCACGCCTTTGAGTACCTCTTCGGCCACTTGCCCGCCGAGGATTGGAATGTGATACACCACTACATGCGCAAGTCAGGGCATTTCCTCGGCTATGGCGGAATTGGCTTGGCGTGGTTGCGCGCCTGGTGGATGACGCTGCCCCGCTCGCGCTTCTTGCAGGATGCCTTGTTGGCGCTGGCCGGGACAGCCACAATCGCCAGCCTCGACGAATGGCACCAGACTTACCTTCCCAATCGCACCGGGACACCCCTGGACGTCTTATTGGATTGCTGCGGGGCGATCACGCTGCAACTGCTGGTATATGTATTTATGAGAATCACCCGGCCGAAGAAGCTGGAAAGGGCGGCATAAGCCAGTTCTCCACTGGCGACATGCACTTCAAAACTGCCCCCAAGCGCTTTACAGCGAAACCAGAGCTGGTGCATCTCGAAGGCAGGACATCAAAGTCGACGCGACCATCAGGGAGCGGCGACCTTGTACGAAACTCACTGGGTCAAAGGAACTCTGGTTTCGCTCTAAGGTCCGGCGTCGCGTGGAACTCCTCCAGGGGACTTTGGTGACTTCCACCGGCGAATCTTTCACTGGTTGGAACATCCGCTAGGGAAGCTCTGAATAAGTCCAGCATTTGAAGGGTACGGGCTTCAGCCCGTACATAAAGCCTGCAATATCAATGGGGCTTTAGCCCCCGAGGGGCGGGTTTTCAGCAAAACGAAACTTGATCAGAGGTTCCCTAGGGCGGTTCCAGAAAAGCTGCACCCAAACCTTGTCATCGCTGAGCGAAGCGTTCTTCAGCGGAGTCGAAAGCCTGCACTGAGCGAAGCCGAAGTGGACCTGCATTTCCAACTCTTGGAGGGTCCTGGATACACCAATTCTGGAACGGCTCTAGCTTCGCTAGGCAGCGAAGACAGAGGCTCGCCAGACTTCGTGATCGAGAGTGTATCCTGTTACTCATAAGTCCATCCACTTTGTAAACGCCGGAAAAGAGGGCGTTCGTGTGTCTGAGCTTAGCTTGCAGGGAGGGACACAGAATGCCAGTCTTAACAGTGCAGACCGAAACGAATGTTCAACAGCCTGAGGTTTCCCTCTCTAAACTGTGGTGGGTCTTTGCCTTTTTTGTGGTTTCTGGATTTTGCGGGCTGGTTTACGAAGTGGTCTGGATTCGGCTGGCCATGGCCAGTTTTGGCGTAACCACCGCTCTTGCGTCCATCGTGATTTCCATGTTCATGGCCGGCCTTGGGCTGGGTTCCTGGGGTGCGGGAGTTCTGGCGCGCCGATTTCTGGGCGGCAATGGCCGAATAGCGTTGCGCATTTATGCGATTGCGGAGCTAATGGTTGGGGTTTCATCGCTCGCGGTCCCCTCCGAGTTAAAGCTTGGTCGTCAGTTATTGCAACATTTCGGAAGCTTTGGCGCTTGGCAGAGCTCGAGTTACTACATTCTGGCAGGCATTTGGATAGCGATCGCACTGGTTCCGTGGTGTGCCTGCATGGGCGCTACTTTTCCTCTCTTGATGGCTGTAATTCGACAAGTTGCGAAAAATTCATCTGAACGCTCTTTCAGCTATTTGTATATTGCCAACGTAATTGGCGCGCTCGTCGGAACCATCGCTTCAGCCTTCGTATTGATTGAGTTACTCGGGTTTCATGGAACCCTCTGCGTCGCGGGAGGCCTGAACATAATTCTTGCGCTATCGGCCTTTGCCATAAGCATTTTTCTCACACTTTCGCAATCGGTAGACAAGCCGGCTGCCCCGGCGGAAAAGCACTCGAATCTTTATGGGCTTCCCAAATACGCCGTCCTGTTTCTTTTATTTACGACAGGATTGGTCAGTATGGGAATGGAAGTCGTATGGATCCGCGAGTTCACGCCTTACCTGGGAAATGTGGTGTACGCGTTCGCGAGCATCCTGGCTGTATATCTGATGGCAACCGTGATGGGATCCCTGGATTACCGCTCCAACGCCGTCTCAAAGAGGCCGGAACAGAGTGCAGGTACGTGGATCCTGCTTGCATTCTTTGCCGTGCTTCCCGTGGTCTTTGTCGATCCTCTCCTGAATCTCGGCGGCCATTTCGACGCCGTACGCCTCTGTGGCATTGGGATTTTTTGCGCGCTGGCCGGTTACCTTACTCCTCTGTTGGTGGACTCCTGGTCGTCAGGTGATCCTGGCCGAGCGGGAACTGCCTACGCCGTGAACATTGCAGGCTCCATCGTCGGGCCGCTGATCGCGGGATTCTGGCTATTGCCCTGGCTCGGAGAGCGTTGGGCTGTCTTTGCCCTTTCCGTTCCGTTGTTTGCGATCGCCGGGCTACTAGCGTTTCGGAAAACATCTGGAGCGCCACCTCTCAAGACCAGCGGTATGGGCCCGAGACTCAGGTTTGCACTCATAACGGCTGTCGCTCTTCTGCTTTTCAGCGTGTCCCACGACTTTGAGTCCATTTTCACTTCGCGGGTAGTGCGCAGAGACTATGCCGCCACCGTGATTGCAACCGGGAAGGGATTCGACCGAATTGTCCTCGTGAATGGCGTGGGGATGACAAGGCTGACTCCGTTAACCAAGAATATGGTTCACATCCCGTTAGCGCTGATGTCCAGGCCTCCTCAGAACGGCCTCGTAATCTGTTTTGGAATGGGAACGAGCTTTCGCTCCATGCTGTCCTGGGGAATTCCGACTACGGCCGTCGATTTGATTCCAAGCGTCCCTAAGCTGTTCTGGTACTTCCACGACGACGCCGCGAAGGTGGCCAGTTCCCCATTGGCGCACATTGTGATCGATGACGGGCGCCGTTTCCTCGACGGCTCAAATCAGCTCTATGATGTCATCGTCGTGGATCCGCCACCCCCAGCGGCGGCAGCAGGTTCGAGTCTTCTCTATTCCCGTGAATTCTACGGAGTGATCAAGAATCATTTACGCAAGGATGGCATTCTGCAAATCTGGTATCCCTTGCTTGGCGACGCAGCCACCAAAGCTTCCATTGCGAGGGCACTAAAAGAGTCCTTCCCCTATGTGCGAGCGTTTCCGTCGACCGACTCTTCGGGAATTTATTTTCTGGCCAGCATGGAACCGATCACCCTTCCCGCAAGCACAGTGATGGCGACGCGGATGCCGGCCGCGGCGGTATCTGACTTACTGGAATGGACTCCGCAAAACACCGCTGAATCGCAATTCGATTCGGTTCTCTTACATGAGGTACCGTTGGAATCGCTCATTGCCCCTGATCCGCGAGTGCCTGCCATCCAGGATGACCAGCCGATCAACGAGTACTATCTGCTGCGGAATTGGTTTGGTCTGTATCGGTGAAAGACGGTGCTTCACGGGAAAAGGAACGATCACATGGCCAGATGGGTCATGCGATCGCTCCGGATTTACTTGCCGGTTGCCCGCTCTAAATCGTGCGCGCTTGCCCAGAAGCCATCGTTCCTCCGCTATGGCTCCTCTCTGACAGCCTACACGGGATATCGAGAGAATAAGCCTAAAGACAGCAGCTGCTTGTGGCTTGAGGAGTTCATCCACCCCAAAACGTTGTCATCCTGAGCGAGCGAAGCGAGTCGAAGGACCTGCATTTTCGTGGATTACAGGCTCACCCTTTCGGTGATTTTCCAAGTGCGATAAAACGCACGTCCAACTTGCAGTTTTCAACCATTTCATTGATCTTACTGCAGGATCAAGGATAAGTTCGTTTCTCTCTTTGGTTTTCTGCTCTGACTACAATCTAGGTTGAGATAGTTAAGACCCTATTTACTCGCAAACGCAGAACGGGCGCGCCCCATTGCTGGGATGCGCCCGTTCTTTGTGTGAAGCAAGAAAAAAAACGCCAGGACGGCAAGTCCTAGGCGGCTTCTTCTCCGCCTTCTTCCTTCTTGCCCTCTTCGAGCTGCTTTTCGAGTTCGGCACGCTTCTTGGCCTTGATCTCTTCACGCTTCTCGCGCTTGGCATCCAGTTGGACTTCGGCGCCGAGCAATTCGATGAAGGCCTTCTCGCCGCCGTCGCCCTTGCGGAAACCGCTGCGGACGATGCGCAGGTAGCCACCCTGACGATCGCTATAGCGCGGGGCCACAACGTCGAAAAGGCGGTCGACCGATGCATCGGTCATAAGGTAGGAGAGGGCCTGACGGCGCGAGTGAAGATCGCCCTTCTTGCCCAGGGTAATCATCTTCTCAATGTGCGGACGAACGGCCTTGGCCTTCGCCACTGTGGTTTCGACGCGATCTTCCACGATCACAGACGTGGTCAGATTGCGCAACAGGGCGCGACGGTGGCTTGTGTTGCGTCCGAGCTTTGTTCCTGCATTGCGATGGCGCATGAAAAACTCTCTTTCGAATCAGGGATCGTTGATCAGGGCTCAGGGTTCAGGGATCAGGGTTCAGCCTGGTGATCACGAGTTCCAACTAACCTCGGAAACTGATCCCTGACAACTGATCCCTGAACCCTGTCAACTGATCCCTCGTACTTAAAAGTTCTCGGTCTCGGTCGGCAACTGCAGATCGACGGAATCCAGCGGCTCGTCCTCGTCGTCGTAGCGGCCATAGCTGGCAGCCAACGCCTGGGCGGGCGGAACACTGGTGGGACCGGGGACGGCATTGCCATTCTCGTCAATCTTCATGCCCAGCGAAAGACCCATCTGGGCGAGGATTTCCTTGATCTCGTTGAGGCTCTTGCGACCAAAGTTCTTGGTCTTGAGCATCTCCGCTTCGGTCTTCTGAACCAACTCGCCGATCGTCTGGATGTTGGCGTTCTTCAGGCAGTTGTAGCTGCGAACCGAAAGCTCCAACTCTTCGACGGAACGATTGAGGTTGTCGTTGCGCAACAGCGTGCGGCCTTCTTCGCCGCGCGCTTCCGCCTCAATTTCCTCTTCGAAGTTGATGAAGATGTTCATGTGGTCCTTGAGAAGCTTCGCAGCCAGTCCGACGCCGTCGGCTGGATTGACCGCTCCATTGGTCCACACTTCGAGCGTCAGCTTGTCATAGTCGGTGATCTGACCCAGACGTGCTGCCTCAACCGTATAGTTCACGCGGCGAACCGGAGAGTGAACCGAATCCACAGGGATGAACCCGATGCCCAAATCGGCGTCGAAGTTCTTGTCGGCGGAGATGTACCCGCGCCCACGCTTCAGGCGCATTTCCATGTCCAGCTTGCCACCCTCGGAGACGGTAGCGATGTAGATGTCCTTGTCGAGGATCTCGACGTCGCCATCGGCCTCAATCATTCCCGAGGTCACCACGCCAGGCTGATCGGCGCGCAGATAGAGCGCCTTCGGGCCTTCGCCCGCCAGCTTGAAGGGCACCTGCTTCAGGTTCAGGATGATGTCTGTCGCATCCTCAACCACTCCGGTGATGGATTGAAACTCGTGCAACACGCCCTCGATACGGATCGCAGTGACGGCGGCGCCTTCAATGGAGCTGAGAAGGGTGCGGCGCAGTGCGTTGCCGATCGTGGTGCCAAAGCCGCGCTCGAAGGGCTGAGCGCTGAACTTGCCGAATGTGCCGGTGAGCGTTTCGGCATCCACTGCCAAACGCTTCGGTTTTTGAAAACCTCTCCAAAGCATATCTGTCTCGCGTTTCCTGTGCGGCATGTACGTCGCGATGCACTTTGCGGCGGCCGCGCAAGTTCTCCTTCGTTTGAATTAGGGGTCAGGGATCAGGGGTCAGGGATCAGTAATTCTACGGCGCTGCCAGCAGAATTGACTTACCCAAACCCAAAAACCCTGCACATCTTCCAGGAGCGGGAGCCAGAAACAGCCAACTTGGCATGCAGGAGCAGGAAACTGATTCCTGATCCCTGATCTCTGACCCCTGATCCCTTACTTGCTGTACAGTTCGACGATCAGCTGCTCATTGATGGGCAGGTTGACGTCCTTGCGCAGTGGCAGGGAAAGAACGCGACCCGAGAAGGTGTCGAAGTTCGCTTCCAACCATGCGGGAACCGGGCTCTGCGCGGCGGCCTGCGCACCCTGCTCCACAATCAGGAGCTTCTTTGCGGCTTCACGAACGGCGATCTCGTCGCCCACCTTGACTTGGTAGGAAGGAATGTTCACCTTCTTACCATTGACCAAGACATGACCGTGACGAACAACCTGGCGGGCCTGACGACGGCTGATAGCAAAGCCGAGACGGAATGCCACGTTGTCCAGACGACGCTCGAGCTGCTGGATGAGAATTTCGCCGGTGACGCCGGGGGCGCGGTTGGCCTTCTCGTAGTATTCGCGGAACTGGCCTTCCAGCGTGAAGTACATACGCTTGGCCTTCTGCTTCTCATGCAATTGCAGGCCGTAGCCGACGATCTTGGCCTTGCGGTCCTTGCCATGCATGCCGGGAGCGAAGTTGCGCTTCTCCAGCGGGCAGCGTTCAGAGGCACACTTGGTGCCCTTCAAAAAGAGTTTGGTACCTTCGCGACGGCAAAGGCGGCATACGGGTCCTGTATAACGTGCCATTCCTGCTCCTGACTTCGGATGACGGCCGGTTTACATGCGGATGGTTCGCAGGTCATCCCGGCCCATGTGAGGGATCAGGGATCAGGGGTCGGGGGTCAGTTCAAAACTGCACTTCAGCGCGTTTTGGACTTCCCCTGTGGCCTGTATCCCCAGCTCCGATAGACACAGAGATCAGTTCCAAGATTCCGGTCGAGTCATGATGTCGATGCAGCAAACACAATGACTGATCCCTGACCCCTGAAACCTGATCCCTGTCGCGTCTTAGACGCGACGACGCTTGGGCGGACGGCAACCGTTGTGCGGTACCGGCGTCACGTCGCGGATAGAACGAACCTCGACACCAGCCGCAGCCAAGGCGCGGATGGCCGACTCGCGGCCCGATCCAGGACCGGAGACGCGGACATCGACAGCGCGCAGACCGTGATCGCGAGCCATGCTGGCCGCGTTGGACGCTGCCTGCTGCGCCGCGAACGGCGTGCCCTTGCGCGAACCACGGAAGCCGAGCGAGCCCGAGCTCTTCCAGCTGAGCGTGTTGCCCACCTGGTCGGTGATGGTGACGATGGTGTTGTTGAAGGTCGCCTGAATGTGCGCAATGCCAAATGGCACATTCTTGCGTTCCCGCTTTTTGAACTTCTTGTTCTTGGAGGCCTTGCCTGCCCCAGACTTGCCTGCTGCTTTTTCTGGTTTCGCCATGGCTACTTAGTCGCTTTCTTCTTGCCGGCCACGGTGCCCTTGCGGGGACCCTTGCGCGTGCGGGCGTTGGTGTGGGTGCGCTGACCGTGAACAGGCAACGAGCGCCGGTGACGGGTGCCGCGATAGCTTTGGATGTCGATCAGACGCTTGATGTGCATGGAGACGTCCTTGCGGAGATCGCCTTCCACGTTGCCTTCGTCTTCGATCACCTGGCGGATACGGTTGACTTCATCTTCGCCCAGGTCCTGGATCTTCTTGAAGGGATCAACTTCCGCCTTCGCCAGGATCCTGGCCGCACGAGGATCACCGATGCCAAAGATGTATGTGAGCGCGATTCTTGCCTGCTTGTTGCGGGGCAGATCGACGCCAGCAATACGAGCCATTCGAGTTCCTTTTTCAGGGTTCAGGGTTCAGGGGTCAGGGGTCAGTGGGTTCAGCTCTCACAAGCTTTCTCGACTGATCCCTGAAACCTGATCCCTCGCTGTTCTGTGCCTCCGGCCTTAACCGATTCGCACGGGTGGTACGGAACGCTTCCGGGGTTGATCGCAAGCCTTGACTCAGGCTAACTAGCCCCTTGACGAGGGGTCAGGTTTCAGGGATCAGGGATCAGACGTGCCGTTTGGCTTTTCCTGATCCCTGATCCCTGTTCCCTGATCTCTGTCGTGGAAGTTCCGCTGGTGCCAGAAGACTAGCCCTGGCGCTGCTTGTGCTTTGCGTTTTCGCAGATCACACGAACCACACCGTGGCGTGTAATGACCTTGCATTTGTCGCAAATCTTTTTTACCGATGCACGGACTTTCACTGTATTGCCCTTCCTTCATGGCCGAGGCCGTTTTTCCGCAGTCGAACGAACCCGCGGGAAACTAAAAAACTCATTTGTAGCGGTACACAATGCGCCCGCGATTCAAGTCGTAAGGGGTGAGTTCCACGGCCACGCGGTCCCCTGGCAGAATGCGGATAAAATTCTTGCGCATCCTTCCCGAGACATGAGTCAAAACCTCATGATTATTCTCGAGCTTGACCTTGAACATGGCATTCGGCAGGGTCTCGGTGACCACTGCCATAACCTCAATCATGTCATCTTTCGACAAACCGCATCCCGCTTCTGCCTGTGACCACTTGCCACTGGCCTGTTCGCCGAGCGTGCTACTCGGTTAAAATTCTCGCTCCGGTGGCGGTCACCGCCACCGAGTGCTCAAAATGAGCGCTCATACTTCCATCCACCGTGACTGCCGTCCAGCCGTCGCCCAATACCTGGACGTCCGCCTTGCCGGCATTCACCATCGGCTCGATGGCAATTACCATCCCTGCACGAAGTTTCATTCCCCGACCCGCCAGGCCATAGTTCGGCACTTGAGGATCTTCGTGCAAATGAGAGCCGATTCCGTGGCCCACAAAATCCCGTACAACGGAGAAACCCGCCGCTTCAACAACTCCCTGCACCGCGGCTCCAACATCTCCCAGGGTTGCCCCTGGGCGGACCACATCGATCGCAGCCTGCAGCGACGCCTCGGTGACCTGCAGCAAACGAACCGTCTGGGGGTCGATCTTCTGTCCCACCGCGACGGTAATGGCAGCGTCGCCAAAGTACCCGTCCACGATCGCCCCGCAATCCACCGAAACAATGTCCCCTTCTTTCAGGACCTGCTTCGCGGACGGGATGCCATGCACCACCTGACTATTCACCGACGTGCAGAGCACACAGGGGAAACCGTGATAGCCCTTGAAGGCGGCCTTGGCGCCGTACTCGGCCAGCTTCGCCTCAGCCACGTTCTCAAGATCGAGAGTCGTGACGCCCGGCTTCACATGTGCCCGAACCGCATCGAGCATGGCGCGGGTCACTTGACCCGCGACCCGCATCTTCTCGATTTCCTTCGACGACTTCAGTACAACAGCCACTCGACCCAGCTTTCAAGGGAACAGGGATCAGGATTCAGGATTCAGTGCGCTGCTTACGCAGGACATTCTCAACTGATCCCTGATCTCTGTCCCCTGATCCCTCTTCTTTCACACACAAACCCACCGTCCAGTTGCGCTACTTCCGCAACTGCTCGACGGCGGTAACAATTCCGGCGGCGATCTCTAAAATCGGCCGGTCTCCATCGACTTCCGCGAAACGCCCCAACTCCCGGTAGTGTTCGACAACCGGGGCGGTCATGGCCGAGTAAGCGCGCATCCGCTCCTCGAAGACCTTTTCCGTATCGTCGGCACGCTGCACCAAGGCCGCGCCTTCCAGGTCGCAGAAACCTTCCTTTGCGGGCGGTTTGCTGTAGACGTTATAGATGGTTTGGCAGACTGGACAGTTCCTGCGCCCGGTGATGCGGCGCAATAACTGATTATAGTCCACATGGATACTGACGGCAACCACAGGAAGCACCTGCCCGCTCGCCTTCAGCCTTCCATCCAGCCACGCGGCTTGCGGCAGAGTGCGCGGAAAGCCATCGAGGATGTAGCCGTTGGCCGTATCCAGCTCCTGCAAGCGCAAGGCCACCATCTCATTGACCAGCGAGTCAGGGACCAATTCCCCGCGTCCCATCAGTTCCTTGGCTGTCCGGCCCAGTTCAGTACCCTGAGCCACATTGGCGCGCAGCAAATCTCCGGTGGAGATCTGCGGAATGCCCCAAAGCTTCACGAGTTCCTTGGCTTGAGTTCCCTTTCCCGAGCCCGGAGCTCCCAACAAAAGAATGGGGCCGGGGACGACCAACCGCGTCGCCTCCCGGCCATTCTCTACTACTGAAACGGATGAAGACATTACCAGGTTTTCCTTCCGCGAATGCGACCGGAGCGCGGGGAAAAGCCGTCATAGTGTCTCATGATCAGCTGCGATTCGATCTGGTTGACGGTGTCCATGGCCACACCCACCACAATCAACAGTGAGGTGCCGCCAAAGTAGAAGTTGACCCCCAAACCGTGTGTTGCCCACGTCGGCAACGATTCGAAGAAACGCCCTACCAGGAACAGCTTGTCAAAACGAATGCCGGAGATCAGGAAGGTGGGCACCAGCGAAATGATGATCAGATACAGGGCGCCAACCAGGGTGATGCGGGTCAGAATGTCGTTGATGAAGTCCGAGGTGCGCTTGCCGGGACGGATGCCCGGGATGAACGAACCCGACTTGCGGAAGTTGTCGGCAATGTCGTCCGGCTTCATCACGATCGAGATGTAGAAGTAGGCAAAGAAGATGATGAACAGAACGTAGAGCGTCTCATACCAGGGGTAGCCCGGCTGAATGGCCTGCATGATCGGCTGCAGGAACTTGCTGTTCTGCACAAATTCAAGCTGACCCAGCATCAGAGGCGCGGAAAGAATCGAGCTGGCGAAGATGACCGGCATGACGCCGCCCGAGTTCACCTTGAGGGGCAAGTGGCTGGACTGTCCGCCCATCATGCGGCGACCGACAATGCGGCGTGCGCTCTGGATGGGAATGCGGCGCTCCGAGCGCTCCACGAAGACGATAAAGGCCACCACCGCCACCATGCCCAAAATCAGCAGAAGCACGGCGAAGATGGTAAAGCTGCCCCAGGCATTGGTCTGGACCTTTTGAATCAGGTCGCCCACGCCGCGAGGCAGGCCGGCGATGATGCCGGCGAAGATCAGCAAGCTCATTCCATTGCCGATGCCGCGATCGGTAATCTGCTCACCCAGCCACATGATGAAAGCCGTGCCGGTGGTCAGGGTCATAACCGTCATCAGGATGAAGCCCGCGCCGGGATTCAGAACCATGCCGCCCTTGAGCAACATGATGGCAATGCCGATCGACTGCAAAGCGCCCAACAGGACCGTCATATAGCGCGTCCACTGGGTAATCTTGCGGCGGCCGAGTTCGCCTTCCTTCTGGATACGAGCCAACGGCTCATAAACCACCGTGAGCAACTGGAAGATAATCGACGCCGTAATGTAAGGCATGATGCCCAGGGCGAAGATGGTCATGCGGCGCAGGTTGCCGCCGCCGAACAGGTTCATCAAGCCGAGCGCGGATCCGCTCTGCTGGTCAAACATCCGCTCAATCGCGTGCGCATCCACGCCCGGAGTAGGGATGAACGCGCCCAACCGATAGATCGCAAGAATGCCAAGGGTGAACAGAACGCGCCTGCGCAGGTCGGGAATCCGGAAGATATTGAGGAACTTTTCAAGCATGTTTGAATATCCGCTTCAGGGCGTTTTCCGCCGCATGAATCTTTGCAATGCTATCTTAACCGTGACTGGCTGGTTGTGTCGCCTGATACAGCCAACCTGTGCGCATCCCGGGCTGAAACTGATATCCCAGGCCTCGCAATTGAGACCCGGGATATCAAGGAATCCGTAAACCCGTCAACAGACCAAGCCAGACTAAGCCGCCGCAGGAGCAGCAGGACCGCCCAGAACCACAGCCTTGCCGCCGGCCTTTTCGATCTTCGCAACAGCCGACTTGCTGAACTTGTGGGCGTGAATGGTGAGCGCCGCAGCCAGATCGCCGGAACCAAGGATCTTGATGAGCGCCTTCTTGCTCGAAGAGAGGCCGAGCTTGATGTAGTCTTCCAGCGCGATCTCGGTCTTGTTCAGACCTTCGATGTGCAGCGCGAGACGGTCCAGGTTCACAACCGTATACTCGGTGCGGAAGATGTTGGTGAAGCCACGCTTGGGCAAGCGGCGATGCAGCGGCATCTGGCCGCCTTCGAAACCGCGCATGAGGCTGAAACCCGAGCGCGAACCCTGGCCATCATGACCACGAGCTGCCGTTTTGCCCATGCCGGATCCCATACCGCGACCGACACGCTTGCGCCCGACATTTGCCTTGCGGGGCGCGCGTAAATTGGAAAGATTCTTTGCCATGATTTCCTCGCTGTAGCGCCAGCCTGAAAGTTGCGGCTGACTCGCGTTTTTTAAGGGGTCAGGGATCAGGTGTCAGGGATCAGAAAAGCTAGTGACTAGCTCAACCTGAACCCTGATCCCTGAAACCTAGCTTTCGAGAGTCCGGACAAGGTGAGGAATTACCGCCACCATGCCACGGATAGAAGGATTGTCTACGCGCTCAACAATCTGATTGAGGCGCGTAAAGCCCAGTCCAACAACCACACGCTTGTGCTTGAACGGCGTGGAGTTCTTGGAGCGGTAGTACTCGATGCGAATCATCTTGGTTTCGGCCATGATTAAAGCTCCTCTACCGTCTTGCCGCGCATGGCAGCCACTTCGGCACGATCGCGCAACTGAACAAGCGCGTCGAACGTTGCCTTGATGACATTGTGCGGGTTGGCGGTCCCCAGGCTCTTGGTCAGCACGTTCTGCACACCGCACGAGGTCATGACTGCGCGAACTGCGCCGCCGGCGATCACGCCAGTGCCCTCAGGGGCGGGCTTCAACAACACCTGGCCGGAACCGTAGCGGCCCAGAACCTGGTGAGGGATGGTGGTCTGGGTCAGGTTGATGCGGACCAGATTCTTTTTGGCCGACTCAATTCCCTTGCGAATCGCCTGGGGAACTTCCTTCGCCTTGCCCGAACCATAGCCGACCACGCCCGAAGCGGCGTCGCCCACTACCACCAGCGCTGCGAACGACATGTTTTTGCCGCCCTTGACCACTTTGGTCACGCGATTGATGGCCACCACCTGATCCTTCAGGTTGTACTGGTTGGCATCGATTTTCTTCTTCAAGATCGTCATTGCTCTCTCGTTTTCCTGCCGCAAGCCAGCCCAGCGCTTGCAGTCATTCTTGTCAAACGAAGCTCACCGAATTTGGTGCGGTGAGCTAACACCAGGCAGCAAGAAGCTGCCGGGTGCAATTAAAAATCGAGACCCGCCTCGCGGGCAGCATCGGCCAAAGCCTTGATGCGGCCGTGATAGAGGAAGCCACCACGATCGAAGACCACCTTCTTGATGCCCTTCGCTTGTCCTGCTTCGGCAACAGCCTTGCCGATTTCCTTGGCTGCCGCGATGTTGCCGCCCTGCTTGATCTTCAGGGCCAGCGACGAAGCAGAAGCCAGGGTTACGCCGTTCTGATCGTCGACCAGTTGGGCATAAATGTTGGTCAGCGAACGGTGCACGCTCAGGCGGGGCCGTTCGGGGGTGCCGGCAAGCTTGGCACGGATGCGTGCGTGAATGCGCTGGCGAATTCCATCTCTGTTGATCTGCGTAATCATGGTCTCTCGTTCCTATGGGCGGGGCCGCCTCGCAACCCCGTTCGGTTAATTCAGGGTTCAGGTTTCAGGTTTCAGGGATCAGATGCGCCGTTCGGCTTTTCTGACCCCTGACGCCTGATCCCTGACCCCTTACTTCGATCCTGTCTTGCCGGCCTTCTTCTTCAGCTTCTCGTCCGAGTAGCGCACACCCTTGTTCTTATAAGGATCCGGCTTGCGGAGCGAACGCATATCGGCGGCCACCTGGCCAACCTTCTGGCGATCGATGCCGCTGATCGTCAAGTGCGTCATCTTCGGGTCGATGGCGACATCGATCCCGGAAGGAAGCGGGAATTCGATCGGGTGGGAGTAGCCCAGCGTGAAAACCACCGTGCCCTTGCCCTTCAATTCGGCACGATAGCCGATGCCGACGATATCCAGGTCTTTCTTCCAGCCGACGGTCACACCCTGCACGGCATTGAAGACCAATGCGCGGGTCAGACCATGAAAAGCAGCCTGCTTGTCGCTCTCGCGATTGACGTGCAAAACACCATCCACAGTCTCCAGCGTGATGCCTTGTGCAATCAACGCGGAAACTTTGCCCTTGGGGCCTTCAACCAGAACCGTGTTGCCCTGAACCGTGTACTTCACGCCCGCGGGCAGCGGGATCAGCTTTTTTCCAATACGCGACATTGCTTCAATCCTTGCTTGGCTTGCGAGTCCCGATGGGTAAGCATCGTTCCACTGCAGCCGGGAAAACAGGGTTCAGAGGTCAGGGCTCAGGGGTCAGTTGTTAGCTCGCAAGCAGTTGGCGGTCACGCGCCTTACTGATCCCTGATCCCTGAAATCTGATCCCTTGTGATTACCAGACTTCGCAGAGAAGTTCGCCACCAACACCCTCGCGGCGCGCCTGGCGGCCGGTCATCACGCCCTTGGGCGTGGTGAGGATGCAGATGCCAAGACCACCTTGCACGCGCTTGATCTCGTCGTGGCCGATGTAAACGCGGCAGCCGGGACGAGAAATGCGGGCCAGATCGCGGATGGCAGCTTCGGTTCCGGCGTACTTGAGGTACACGCGGAGGATCTGCTTGCCTTCTTCTTCCTGGGTCTTGTAGTTCGAGATGTAGCCCTCTTCCTTGAGAATGCGGGCAATCTCTGCCTTCAGTTTCGAAGCGGGTACATCCAGCTTCTGGTGACGCGCCCGGATTGCATTCCGGATCCGCGCCAGAAAATCGGCTACTGGGTCGGTCAGACTCATTCCTTCTCCTTCATTTCCCGTTCGCTCCTCATCCTGTTTGCACGGGATATTGGGAGAACCAGCGGAAATGCCTGCCAGGGTTGCCCCCGGCTTTACTTCCCTTGCCATGCCGCGCTCAAAAGTGAATGCGGCTCAATGTTCATCGATCTGATATCGGAATTCAGTATGCGTTTCTGGATCGAAGCCGCTATCGTCTAGAATCTCACGAATCGGCAGGATCTCCAAACGCCGGACCGAACCCGGGAACTACCAGCTCGACTTGACCACACCTGGAATCTCACCCTTGAGCGCCAAAGAACGGAAGCACAAGCGGCAAACGCCAAATTTACGCAGGAATCCACGCGGACGCCCGCAGAGCTGGCACCGGTTGTGCTTGCGGCAGGCGAACTTCGGCTTCCGCGCGTCTTTTACTCGTTTTGCAGTGGTTGCCATAAATCCTCGTCATTGCAGCTACTAGCTTTTAGCTAATAGCTTCTAGCTCTTTCCTCATCGCGCCAGAATCGGTGCGCAAGTGCGGAGCCAATTTCGTCTCGCCTCAGCTGCTCGGCTCGCCTCGAAAAAGCTAGAAGCTAGCGGCTAGCAGCTAAAAGCTGGTTTACGCGCCCTGGCGGAAGGGCATTCCAAAATGCTTCAGCAGCGCACGGGCGCTATTGTCATCGGCGGCGGTGGTCACGATCGTGATGTTCATGCCCTTCATCTTTTCCACCTTGGAGTAGTCAATCTCCGGGAAGATCAGCTGATCGCGCAAGCCGAGTGTGTAGTTGCCGCGTCCATCGAAACTCTTGGTCGAGACGCCCTTGAAGTCGCGAACCCGGGGCAACGCCGTCGAAATCAGGCGGTCCAGGAATTCGTAAGCCTTGTCGCTGCGCAGGGTCACCATGGCGCCAATCGACATGCCCTCGCGCACCTTGAAGGCGGCGATGGACTTCTTGGCCTTGGTCGTCACCGGCTTCTGACCGGTAATCGCGGCCAGGTCAGCCACCAGCGGATCAAGCAGCTTGGTGTTCTGCGTGGCTTCGCCCAGTCCCATGTTGATGACGATCTTGTCCAGCCGGGGAACCGCCATCGCATTGTCAAGTCCAAGCTCCTTCAACAGGGCCTGCTTGATTTCCTTGTTGTACTTCTCTTTGAGCCGTGCTGCCATTGGAATTGCTCTCTTTCTTCCGGCGCCCGGAGTGGCCTGAGCCGTATACCGTTGCGGAAGGGGTTGGCCGTGCAGCGTTTAGCTTGCCGCGCGGCTGTGGGTCCCGTTACTTTTTGGTCGGAAGCGTCTGGCCGCACTTCTTGCAAACGCGCAGCCTGGTGTCGCCTTCAACCTTGTAACCGACGCGAACCGGGCCGCAGTTGGGGCAAACCAGAGCAACGTTCGACACCTGGATCGGTGCCTCTTGCTCGGCGATTCCGCCCTTGGTGCGCTTGCCCGACTTGCTCGAGACGGTCTTCTTCACAATGCGGACGCCTTCGACCAAAACGGTTCCCTTGTCGGGGAAAACACGCAGAACGCGTGCCGTTTTGCCGTTGTCGGCGCCGGTGAGAACCTTGACCGTATCGTTGCGATGAATATTCAAACTCGGCATCTCTTCTCCAAATGCAGGGATCAGGGATCAGGGGTCAGGGATCAAATACGCCCCTGAATCTGTAATCTCAAACCCACACGCCTTACAATTCTTGTCGACCGTCGGTCCGGGGTTTCTGACCCCTGACCCCTGAACCCTGTTCCCTGCTCTTAGACTACTTCGGGGGCCAGGGAAACGATCTTGAGGAACTTCTTGTCGCGCAGTTCGCGAGCCACCGGCCCGAAGACGCGCGTTCCCACCGGCTCGTTGGCATCGTTGATCACCACAGCGGCGTTCTCGTCGAAGCGGATGTAGCTGCCATCCTTGCGACGATGAGCCAGGCGTGTGCGAACAATAACAGCCTTGACGACTTTGCCCTTCTTGACGGTTCCGTCAGGCGAAGACTCCTTGACCGCAGCGGTAACAATATCGCCGAGACCAGCCTTCTTGCCCAAACCACCGCCCAGGGGGAGAATTACTTGAAGCTTGCGGGCGCCGGAGTTGTCGGCCACCGCGAGCATGGTTCTCATTTGCACTGCCATGGGTTCTTCTCCTTACATCCCCGCTTAAACGGCGGCTTTGACCTTTGCGTCTTCAATCTGACCGAGCGCCGAACGCCGCACAATCTCTTCCAAAGCCCAACGCTTCAACTTGCTCAGCGGACGGGTCTCGCGGATGCGGACCACATCGCCCATGCGCGCCGAGCTGAGCTCGTCGTGGGCATAGAAGCGCTTGGTGGTGCGCATGATCTTCTTGTACTTGGGGTGGGGCTTGCGCATTTCGACCTCGACCACAATGGTCTTCTGCATCTTGGTCGAAACGACTTCGCCTACCTTTTCATTGCGGCGAGCGCCTGTGGTCGTCGGAGCAACAACTGCTTCTGTCGTGGTCATGGCTTAGCGGGTTCCCTTCTTGGCAACGGCAGCGTCGCCGACGCCGTCCTTCTTCGCGCCACGGATACCCAGCTCGCGCTCTTTGGCCACGGTCTTGATCTTGGCGATATCCTTGCGCATCTCACGGAGCTTTTTCACTCCGTCATTCTGCCCCAGCGAGACCTGAAAACGAAGGCGGAAGAGTTGCTCAGCGGTGGTCTTCTCCGTGTGCACCAATTCTTCGTCGCTCAGACTGCGAATCTTGTCCAGTTCCATTTTCCTAGCTCCTAGCTTCTAGCTACCAGCGTCCAACTCACCCTGCTTGCGCCCGGCTCTTCCTTTCACAAAGAAGAACCGGAAGCGGGTGGCCGGCAGCCAGAAGCTGCATTTCTACTTAGCGGCGGCTTCGGCCCTTACAGCGCCAGGCCGCATCACAAACTTGGTCTTCAGCGGCAGCTTGTTCGACGCCAGACGCATCGCCTCTTCGGCGACCTCCGGTGCGACCCCTTCCATCTCGAAGAGGATCTTGCCGGGGCGAACAACGGCTACCCAGTGATCCAGAGAGCCTTTACCGGAACCCATTCGGACTTCGGCGGGCTTCTTGGTGATGGGCTTATCCGGGAACAGACGCAGCCAAACCTTGCCGCCGCGCTTGATGAAACGGGTCATGGCAATACGGCTGGCTTCGATCTGGCGGTCGGTGATGTAGCCGCACTCCAGAACCTTCAATCCGTACTCGCCGAAGGACAGAGACGAGCCACGCCACGCTTTGCCGCGCCGTTTGCCCTTCTGCTGCTTGCGGAACTTCACCTTCTTAGGCATCAACATAGCGAAAATCCTCAAAATCAGGGGTCGGGGGTCAGGGATCAGGGATCAGTTCGATCCCACCCCAACCAACTACCCCGGCGAATTGCAAAAATCTCGACAATCGACCTGAGACCACTTGCCATGGATCCTGACCCCTGATCCCTGACCCCTGATCCCTGCCGTTAAAATACCGACGTGCCCACCGGAGGAGCCTGACGGCGCTTCTGCTCATAGATGTCGCCGCGATAGACCCAGGTCTTCACGCCGATCACACCATAAGTGGTGTGCGCTTCGGTGAAGCCGTAGTCGATGTCGGCGCGCAGCGTGTGCAGAGGCAAACGTCCTTGCAGGTACCACTCGGAACGGGCGATTTCATTGCCGTTCAAGCGACCGGAGACGCGAACCTTGATTCCTTTGCAACCGAAACGCAGAGCGGAGTCCACGCTCTTGCGCATGGCGCGACGGAAACTGACGCGCTTTTCCAGCTGCAGAGCGATGTTCTCGGAAACCAGCTGGGCATCGAGCTCCGGCTTGTTCACTTCCACGATGTCGATAAAGACATCACGGCTGGTGCGCTTGCCGAGGTCGATCTTGAGCTTCTCGATCTCCGCGCCCTTGCGACCAATCACAATGCCTGGCCGGGCGGTGCGGATGATGAAGCGCAGCTTGTTGCCCGGACGCTCGATCTCAACGGAGCTGACGCCAGCGGCCTTCAGCTTGTCCTTGAGCTCAGCCCTGAGCTTGACGTCCTCGACGAGGAGCTTGTCATAGTCGCGCTCAGAGAACCAGCGCGAACGCCACGGCTTGTTGACGCCGAGCCTAAATCCGTAAGGATGGACTTTCTGTCCCATGCAATTACCCTCAAACCCTCTAGGCCTACTTCGCGGCCTTCGTCTTGGTTGCACGAGCCTTCTTGCTCGCTGCCTTGTCGTCAACCGCTACTACCGCGCGCTCGGCAACCGACAAAATAATGTGGGTGGTCCTGCGCTGGTAACGGAAAGCGCGTCCCATGGGAGCAGGGCGGATACGCTTCAAGCGTGGTCCGTCGTTGGCCAGGGCCTGCTTGACGTAGAGGTTGTCCACGTCCAGATCAATGCCCTTTTCGCCGCACACATACTTGGCGTTGTCCACGGCTGAGGTCAACAGCTTGTGGATCACCGGGGCGATACGCTTCTTGGTGAACTGCGCTGTGGTCAGCGCCTGTTCGACCCCGAGGCCCTTGATCAGATCGAGCACGAGCCGCGCCTTTTGCGGCGATACGCGCTGAAACCTGGCCTCGGCCCTATATTCCTTTATCTCGACTGCCATTGGTCTGTCCTCAAATCAGCTACCAGCTTCTAGCCACTAGCTTCTAGCCTTGGTGCTTGCGTTGGGCACTCGGCCCTTCGCGTTGAAATCATCTGCGCTGCTCGTTCTGCCAGCTCGGTCTCAAAACAGCCAGACGCTAGAAGCTAGTAGCTAGAAGCTGCGGTTCCCTACCGGGGCTTGGTGCCGCTCTCGGCGGCTTTCCCCGTGTGTCCCTTGAACGTGCGCGTTGCCGCAAACTCGCCCAGCTTGTGTCCGACCATGTTCTCCGTCACGTAGACCGGGATGAACTTCTTGCCGTTATGCACGGCGATGGTGTGGCCCACAAACTCCGGAAAGATCGTCGAGCGTCGCGACCAGGTCTTGACAACTTTCTTGTCGTTCGCCTGGTTGAGCGCTTCGATCTTGACCGTAAGGTGCGTATCCACAAAAGGACCTTTTTTTGTCGAACGTGCCATATCTCTTCCGCTCCTCTACTTCGCCCGGCGGCTGACGATAAAGGCGTCGGTCCGCTTGTTGTTACGTGTCTTGAATCCGCGCGTCGGCTGGCCCCAGGGGGTAACCGGATGACGTCCGCCTGAAGTCTTGCCTTCGCCGCCGCCGTGCGGGTGATCCACGGGATTCATGACCACACCACGGTTGGCCGGGCGAATGCCCTTCCAGCGATTACGTCCCGCCTTGCCGATGGACACATTCTCATGGTCCACATTGCCCACCTGGCCGATGGTCGCCATGCACTCCACGAGCACCTTGCGGGTCTCGCCGGAGGGCAGCTTCAGCAGAGCGTAATCGCCCTCTTTGGCTACCAACTGTGCGGAAGTTCCGGCCGAACGGGCCATCTGCGCGCCCTTGCCGGGCCGCAGCTCAATAGCGTGGACCGTGGTGCCGGCGGGGATATTCTTCAGCGGCATGGAGTTCCCTACCAGAATATCAGCCTCGGAGCCAGAGGAGATCGTCGCACCAACCTTGAGGCCGACAGGCTGCAGGATGTAGCGCTTTTCGCCGTCCAGGTAATGAACCAGGGCGATGCGGGCCGAGCGGTTCGGATCGTATTCAATCGTCGCGACCTTGCCGGGAATCCCGAACTTGTCGCGCTTGAAGTCGATCAGGCGCAATTTCTGTTTATGCCCACCGCCCTGGTGACGGATCGTCATATCGCCGGAATTGCGACGTCCGCCGGTACGCTGCTTGACCGCCGTAAGCGGCTTGTGCGGCCTATTCGTCGTCAGATCGTCATTGACCTGCGTGGTCTTGAAGCGCAAGGTCGGCGTAATCGGTCTGTATGTCTTGATTGCCATCGTCTTTGTCCTGAAGCTTGTCTTGGATTGCCTGCCCGCGATTTCCGCCTGGCCGCGTTCCCCGTTTTTCCGATTCCCGGCTCGCACCGGGCCTCGATAGTCTTACGTGTGCCGACAGTTTCGGCCCGGCAACTACTACAGGTTGCTCACGTACTCAGGAAGCTTCTCGCCGGCTACCAGCCGGACGTAAGCCTTCTTCCAGTCGGGGCGGTAGCCTGCGAACTTGCCGCGGCGGCGTTCCTTGCCCACAACGTTTGCCGTGCGAACTCCCGAGACCTTCACCTTGAAGAGACTCTCGACAGCCTGCTTGACCTCGGTCTTGGTCGCGTCGGGCGCCACATCGAATACGAGGGTGCCTTCGGTTTCCTTCACGCTCAGACCCTTCTCAGTGATGAGGGGGCGGCGGATCACGTTATAGAGAGTCGACATTATGCAACCTCCGCGGACGCCGCCAGCTGACGCTTGGAGGCATTTTTCTGCAGCATCTCAGCCAGTTGCTCGATAGCGGCCTTCGAGAAGATGGCGCGCTCATAGCGGAGCAAGTCGTAAGGATGCACTTCGTTGTTGAGCACCAGTTCCACGCCCTCGAGGTTGCGAGCGCCTAACACCACATTAGTGGTCAGGGTCTTGCTGTTCTCGACGAGCAGGCAGGTACGGGTCACGTCCAGCTTGGTCAAAGCTGCGCGGTAGGCCTTGGTCTTCGATTCCTTCAACTCCAGGGTATCGACGACGGTCAGCTTGCCATCGGCCAGCTTGGAAGCGATTGCCGAACGCAACGCACCCAACAGCTTCTTGCGCGGGAAGGCGTAATCGTAGCTGCGAGGCTGAGGTCCGTGGACCGTGTAGCCGTGACGCCAGAGAGGCGAACGCACCGAACCGATACGTGCGCGGCCCGTGCCCTTCTGCTTCCACAGCTTCTTGCCGGAACCGGCAACTTCGGAGCGGCTCTTGGTCTTGTGGGTGCCCTGGCGCAATCCTGCACGATAGTGCTTGACCGCTTCCCAGAGCAGAGCCTCGTTGACCTGCTCGGGCGCAAACAGCGCGTCCGACAGCTCGATCGAGCCCACCTTGTCTCCGTTCAGATTCAATACATCCACATTTGCCATCGTCTTCTTCTTCCGCCGGAGCAATTCCCCAGCCTGAATCTTCTCGCGCTCGAGGAGCGCATATTTCGCAACGGTTCGCGCGGGCCACCCGAAGGCATTGGCCGCACCGCAGGTGCCTACTTCTTTTTGCCCATTGCCTTCTTCGAAGCCTTCAACGGATCGACCGTACCGGAACCGGCGAATCCACGACGCTCGCGCGGAGGATTCTTTGCCTTGGAGATCGTCACATAGCCTTGGCGCGCTCCGGGGACCGCACCCTCAACCATGATCAGGTTCTCTTCCAGATCGATACCGCGAATGCGAAGATTGCGGACCGTGATCTGCTCCGCGCCGAAGTGACCCGGCATACGCTGGCCCGGGAAAACACGCGACGGAAAGCTCGATGCACCGATCGAACCCTGCACCTGGAACATGTGCCCGTGGCCCTTGGGACCGCCGGCAAACTTGTGACGCTTGACCACGCCGGCAAAACCGCGGCCTTTCGATGTACCGATCACATCGACAAACTGCGCATCGGTGAAGATGTCCACCAGAACCCGGTCGCCCGCCTTGACGGCAACAACGCCATCGGCATCGGCTTCCAAAGCGACTTCCTTGATGACCTTGACGGGTGGCAGATCATGCTTGGCAAAGTGGCCAGCCTGAGGCTTGGTCACGTTCTTTTCCTTGATGAACTCCACCAAGCCGATCTGTGCGGCCTCGTAGCCGTCCAAGGCCAGAGTCTTCAGCTGCGTAATCACGCAGGGACCTGCCTGGAGCACCGTAATCGGGTGCACATCGCCCTTTTCGTCGAAGACCTGCGTCATGCCGATCTTCTTGCCCAAAATACCTGTGACTGCCATGTTTCCCTTTCCTCATCATGCGAAACTATCCGTTTCGCACTGCCGGCATACTTGTCAGGGTTCAGGGGTCAGAGATCAGGGGTCAGCTGGAATCAGCCCTTAGCCCGATCTTTCTTCCCTTACCCTTTCAGGTTCCGTTCGCCCCGCTCATCGCCGGACGCGTGTTGTTTTTGCCACTTCAGATCGAGCATCCAGGAACCAAACCTCTGATCCCTGAGCCCTGATCTCTGAAACCTATTTTTCGAATGCCTTGATCTCGACATCGACGCCAGCGGGCAGATCGAGCTTCATGAGCGCGTCCACGGTCTGCTGGGTCGGCTCGAGGATATCGATCAGACGCTTGTGCGTGCGGATCTCGAAGGCTTCGCGCGACTTCTTGTCGACGTGGGGCGAACGCAAGACGCAATACTTGTTCTTGATCGTGGGCAGCGGAATAGGGCCTGCAACCGTTGCGCCGGTGCGCTTTGCCGTTTCCACAATCTCGCCGGTAGAGGTATCGAGCACGCGATAGTCGTATGCCTTCAACCGAATTCTGATTCTCTGTCCAACCATGACTTCCGTCTTCCCCGCAGGCTATCGGAGTATCTCCGCCGCCCACGCACCTGATTTGTAGGAATCAGCAATCAGTGCCAACTTGCTCAGGCAGCAGAAATCCTTCAGCCCTGTTCCCTGATTCCCCGTCTTCTATCAGGGATCAGATCTCAGCTTCCTGATCCCTGACCCCTGTTCCCTGATCCCTATTACTTGATGATTTCCGAAATTGCGCCCGCGCCCACCGTACGGCCGCCTTCGCGAATCGCGAAGCGCAAGCCCTTTTCCATGGCCACTGGGGTAATCAACTCAATCTCGAGTTCCACGTTGTCG
>Ga0302320_10000585_pt1 | contig 87003 bp, 71 predicted proteins | sample Bog_T0_3_FD_202130 | JGI IMG/M metagenome (GOLD analysis project Ga0302320, IMG submission 202130) | Peat permafrost microbial communities from Stordalen Mire near Abisko, Sweden - Bog_T0_3 | ecosystem: Environmental > Terrestrial > Soil > Wetlands > Peat | place: Sweden: Abisko, Stordalen Mire...
ACCAGCGCCATGCCGTCTTGTACGTGATCCCCTGCCGTTTGGCCCACTCGGATAACTTCATGCCAAGCGTATATCAGACCATGATTGTCTATGAAAGGGTATAGTTGGATCATCAGCTAATAGCCCCTCGCGATCAGGCTGGATCGTCCCCGCCGGTTCCGCCAGACTCAACCCCGACATTCCCAACTCCGGTCCTGCGATCATGGATGACTCGCCGCTGCCCGCCCTGGTCCCGTTGCCGGGCGATCTGGCCCATCTGGAAACCCTGGCCGGCAAGGCGCGTGACTATGCCCGCAATGCCCGGGCGACCAACACCCGCCGCGCCTATGACGCCGACTGGCGGCACTATACCCGGTGGTGTGCCCGGCGCGGCCTGGTCGAACGGCCCCCCGATCCCCAACGGATCGGCCTTTATCTGGCGGATCTGGCCTCGGGGGCGGGGCTGGCGGTGGCCTCCATCGAACGCCGGCTTTCGGGGCTGGCCTGGATGTTCCGGCAGCAGGGAACGCCGCTCGACCGCGCCGATCCCCACATCAAGGAGGTGCTGGCCGGCATTCGCAAGACCCACGGCCGGCCGCCGGCGGCCAAGGATGCGCTGCTCGGCGGCGACATCGTGGCCATGATCGAATGCCTGGGCCGGGACCTCCGGGGGCTGCGTGACCGCGCCATCCTGCTGGTCGGCTTTGCCGGCGGACTGCGCCGCTCGGAAATCGTCGGCCTCGATCACGGCCAGGGCGAAACCGACGACGGCCGGGGCTGGGTCGAGGTGCTGGACGGCGGGATGGTGCTGCACGTCAAGGGCAAGTCCGGCTGGCGCGAAGTCGAGATCGGCTTCGGCTCCTCGGCGCTGACCTGCCCGGTTCAGGCGCTCAGGACCTGGATGGACCTGGGGCGGATCGCCCACGGGCCGGTGTTCCGGCCCATCGCCCGGGGCGGCCGGCGGGTGCGGTCCGAACGCCTCTCGGATCGCCATGTGGCGCGGCTGGTCCAAAGCGCGGCGATGGCCGCCGGGATTCGCGGCGACCTGCCCGAGGGCGAACGGCGGCGGCGCTTTGCCGGGCATTCCCTGCGGGCCGGACTCGCAACCGCGGCCGAGGTCGAGGAGCGATTCGTCCAGCGCCACCTCGGCCACGCCACGGTGGGCATGACGCGGCGCTACCAGCGACGGCGGGATCGCTTCCGGGTCAATCTGACCAAGGCGGCCGGATTGTAGTCCTGACCACTCCCCGGACTCTCCGGCCACCCTTGATTTCGCAGGGCTCCCGCCCCGCACCCGCGAAGGAGGCTCGCCTCCCTGACCTCATTCACGTCCTGGGTTCAAAGGGCCGACCGGCCCTTTGCGGGTGTGGGCAGCGCCCACGAAATTGTTTTGTTTACTTCTTCTTCCCGGCCTTCTCCGTCCCGAAATACCTGAGATAGCCGGCATCGGCAAGCAGGGTCAGGCGGTGCTGGTCGAGGGCCGAGACCGCGAGCTGGCCGGGCAGGACATTGGCGATGATGCCCTGGGCGTAGAGCAGGGCGGTTTCGGCCTCGCGGTTGTCGATCCTGGCCCCGATTGTGGCCTGTTCGGCGCTGATCAGGTTGCGCAGGGCCAGGATGATCTGGTCGTCGCCGACCAGACCGGCATCGAGCTGCCGCACCAGGCTTTCATAGGCGGCGCGCAGCAGCCTGGTTTCCTCGGTGGCGTGGACCAGCTCGGCCCGGGCGCCCTGCACCGTGGCAAGGTCGGTGGCGATTTCCTGCCGGACCTGGGTGTCGGTCTGGCGAATCACGATTTCCTGATCCTCGGCCGACAACCGGGCAATGTCCACCGCGGCGTTGGCCGCCCGGTTCTGCCAGGGATAGGTGTAGGTCAGCGCGTAATTCTGATTGACGGTGTCGGGATGGGCCAGCGCATTGATCTGGCTTGACCCCGGATTGGAATAGCCGTAGGTCGAGCCGTTCTCGCCAAGGGCAACGCTGGTGCTGAACTGAAGATCCGGGCGCGCCTGGTTCTGGGCCAGCCGCAACGCCACATCGGCGCTGTCGCGGCCAAGCTGGACGATGAAGAAGGCGGGGCGGTTGATGTGCGCGGTGGTCAGCGCGCCGTCGAAGCTGACGGCCAGCGGCGTCTCCAGGTCGTGGGCGTAGCTGTAGGGCAGATAGATGGCGGCCCCGGTGCGGGCGTCGGGATCGCCGATCAGTTGGGCCAGAGTGACCGAGGCCGCCAGATAGGTCTGTAACTGCTGTTCGACCGCGATCTCGGCCCGGGTCACTTCGGCCTTGATCTGGGCCTCCTGGTAGCGGGTGATCAGACCGGGATCCTGCTTGATGATCCGGTCCTGCCGCGCCTGGAGCCCGGCCACCAGATCGCGGTTTTCCACCGTCGAGGCGAGAATTTCCAACTGGCGCACCAGTTCGAAATAGGCGGTGTCGATGGCCTCCAGAATCTGGTTGTTCAGATCCTTGAGGCTCCAGTCGGCTTGCAGCCGGTTGATCTCGGCGCTGCGGATGGCGGCGTGGTCGGGGTTGTCGTTGCCGAAGCCCTTGCCGAACGGCACCGGGGTATTCAGGGTGGCGGTGAGGTTGGTCGAGAACTGGCCATCCTTCCAGTAGTGGCTGGCGTCATAATAGATTTTCTGCTGGATGGTCTGGTCCGTCACCTGCAACGAGCCGCCCCACGGCAGTTCCTGGGTCAGTCCCAGTTCCACCGAGACCTGCTGGAGGGGATGGCCGTTGTTGATGGTGTTGTTGGCGACGATCTCTTCCTGGGTCGGGGTGGTGTTGGAATTCTGGTAGAATTCGATGGCCCGCACCTGCGGGTTGCCATGATCGGTGCAGGTGTTGAAGGGAATCTTGCAGGTGTTGAGCCGCCGGTTGCCGACCAGCGGTCCGTAGTTGCCTTCCAGCGGATCGGTGTAGTTGGTCGACCCTTCAGGATCGGCGTCGGCGGGGGCGACGGCGCCGCCGATGTTTTCGCCGCCGGCGGTGTCGGGAATCCGGGTGAAGACGCCCTTGGGAATCACCGTGCCGAGCCGCTGGCGCAGGTAACTGGCCTCGCGGTCGTAGCCGAGCGACAGGTCGAACACCGGATCGAACACCGCCTTGGCCTCGCGCACCAGGGTCTGGGTGCTGTCGGGCTCGAGCCGGCCGATGGCCAGGGTCAGGTTGGTTTCAAGCCCCCTGACCACGGCATCGCGGCGGTTGATCGGCAGGATCGCCCGCGAGGCCACGTCGCTGCGGCCGGTCTTGCGGGCGACCAGCAGGCTTTCCACCAGCGCCCGTGATCGCTTCTGGTCGTTCATGCTCGGGACCGGGCTCAACTGGGTCTCGACCACCGCCGCCACCGCGGCGGCGTGGAGGTTGCGCGCGGTCGGATCAAGCCCGGCGCCGGCGCCGGCGCCGGCGCCGGCCCCCCCGGCGGCGTCCGCCGGGGCCGCCGCCAGCGCCGCCAGCGTCAGGCTTGCTGCGACCGAGGCGGCACGCATCAGGACTTTGCGGTCGGCAGTGATCACAGCGGACCTCCGAAGTGTTTGAGGGCGCCCGATTCCTTCAACAGGGCGAGCCGCCCGCGGTCGATGCCGGTCTGGGCGGTCAGGTCGCCGTAGTGCTCGGCCAGCGCGCCCACCGAAGCAAGCAGGCTCGACCCGGCGATGCGTTGCTGGACCTCGGCCTGGACCAGGGCGGTGCGGGCGGAGAGCAGCGTCGAAAGGCGCGAAACGGTTTCGTAGGCGGCCACCAGCCCCTGCTCCTGCTGGAGCACCGCCGAGTCATAGACCTCCTGGGCGACCTTGACGTTCTGCCGGGCGATGCGGACCTGTTCCTGCGCCGAGGCCAGCGCCCCCCGTGCCGTCTCGAAGCTCTCCCGGGTCTTCAGTTCGATCTCGTGCAGCAGCATCGCCTGCTGGTTGAGGTTGTGCTCGGCCTGGTCCAGGGCGGCCTCGGCGGCGCGGTTGCCGATGGGCAGTTGATAGAGCAGGCCCAGGGTGGCCACCAACTGGTCGCGGGTGATGAAGGCGTTGACCAGCGAGTTGCCGATGCCGCCGTAGCCGTAAGTGCAGCATTCGGCCATCGACAGGTTGGCGGTGGCCGACAGGTCGGGCCGGGTCTGGGCCTCGCTCTGGCTGCGTTGCAGGCTGGCGACGCGCACCGCCACCGCCTGGCGCTGATAGTCGGGATTGTCGAGCACCCGGTCGGCCTCGGCGATGTCCGCGGCCGGCTGCCTGAGCAGGGCCCCGTCGCCCACCGGCAGCAACAGGGCATTGCTGTCGCTGTCAAGCAACTGGCGCATCGCCTCGGAGGTGGTCACGTAGCTGGCGAACAGTTGCTGCTGGGTGGTTCGGATGTTCGAAAGCTGGGCCAGGACCTGGCCGCGATCGCTTTCGGTGACGAAGCCCTGATCGAAGAGGCGCTGGGTGCTGTCGCGCTGGCGCTCGGCGGCCTGAAGCGACTGGTTCGCCACATCCAGGTCGCGTACCGTGCCGACCAGTTGCCAATAAAGCGTGTCCACCGAGAGCAGCGTGCCGTTGATCACGCTGCGCACCCCCAGCTCGGCGGCATCGATGGCGTGGCGGGCGATGTCGGCGTTAAGATCGCCGGCCGCGGTGGGGCCGAAGTTTTTGGTGTAGGGCAGCGGCAGAGACGCGCCCACCGCCAGGGTGGTGAAGTAAGGCCGGTTGTAGGCGCCGTAGGTCTGTTGCAGGCCGTTGAACTGATTCAGCGGGTAATAGGTCTGCTGGCGCTGGGTGGTCAGACTGAGGTTGAGGCTCGGCCCCCAGGGCAGTTGTTGCAGGATTTCTGCGCTGGCGGTATAGACCTGCTGGTTGCGCGGCGCAAATTCCGAGGGGGCGTTGGCCTGAACCCCTTCGTTGGCGCCGAGCTGATAGTAGCCGCCCGGCCGGTCGTGATTGAACTGTTCGGCCAGGACCGTGGTGCGGGTCGGAAAGGTGATGACGTAGCAGCCATTGACCCCCGGGGTCTGGGTCAGGGCCGCGGCGGCCGGGGTGCAGCGGAACACGCCCTTGCTGTCCAGCGCCCCCACCGGCACGAACTCGGTGCCGGGCTTGAACTTTTCGGGATACCCGGTCCGCCGGAACTGGCTGGTCAGCGCGGCGTTGGCGGTGGCGACGAACACCGGATCGAACACCGCCTGGGCCTCGATCAGCGCCCGTTCGGCGGCGGCCTTGGACAGGCCGCTGCGCTTGATGTCCAGATTCCGGCGCAGCGCCTCCATCGCCGCTTCGCGCAAGGCCAGCTCGGCGGTGGCCGCGGGAGCGTAAAGCAGGGCGACGCCGGACCGGATCAGCGACTGGCGGGTGGTCTCCACCACCTTGTTGCGCGCCCGCTCCTGGGTCAGGGTTTCGGCATCGACCACGAAAATCTGGGGCGGCACCGCAAAGCCGAGCGGCTGGCCGAGGGCGGTGTTGGCGGCGGCGGTTCCGGCGGCGGCCTTCGCTTTGGGCGCCGGGGTGGTGGCCGGTGCCGGGGTCGCGGCCGGGTCGGCCCGGCCGGCCCCGCCGCCCGGCGGCGGCAGTATTCCCGCGAGGACACCGGCGAGCCCGGCGGCGGCGGCGGAAAGCCGGCGGCGGCGGCGTTCGAGGCGCGGGATCATCGCCGTGGGTTCGTTCATCGCCCTTCCCTCACTGCCGATTTTCCGGGCCGATTTTCCGGGCCGATTTTCCGGGGCCGCCTGCACGGGGCCGGCCGTGCGCCGGTCGAAGTCAGCGGACATAGTCCTGCTCCAGGATTCCTTGGGACGCCAGCAGGTGAATCCGGGCCTTGCGGAGGTTGATCCCGGCGGTGATCAACCCCAACCGCGCCGACACCACATCCTGGTACTTGTTCAGCACTTCAAATTCGGCCACCAGCCCGAGATCGTGCTGTTCACGGGCGCGGTCGAAGGCGCACTGGGCCAGCTTGAGATCACTCTGGCTCTGGCGTACCACCAGCTCGGCCGAGCGGGCGGTGCCCACCGCCTGATCGACGGTGTTGACCACCGTCTGGCGCGCCAGACGGGTGGTGTCGTAGGCCTGACGTTCCTGGATGCGGGCGCGGTCCAGCGCGGCGCCGGTCGCGTTCATGCCGATCGGCAAATGGTACTGGACACCGATGAAGAAATTGGTGGTGTCGGGCCTGACCAGATGAATCAGCGACTGCGGCAGGCTGACATAGCCGTACACCGCATCGTTCTGGCCCACCGCATAGCTGGCCGACAGGCTGACATCCGGCAGGTCCTGGTTTTCGCTGTAGGACAGGGTCAGTTGGCTGGCGTTGTAATTTTCCTCGGCGGCCTTGATGTCGGGGTGGGTTTGCAGCGCCCGGTCGTAGACCCCGTTCTGGTCGATGGTCACCGGCTGGCGCAACAGCGCCTCGGCGTCGGCGGGCAGCAGCAGCGCCCGCCGGTCGCCGGTGATCAGGGTCCCGAGATGGCTGGACGCGGCCAGCAATGCATTCCAGGCGGTTTCCTCCTGGGCATCGAGCGAGGCCAGTTGGATCTCCTGCTGGGCCAGATCGTAGCGGCTGGCCTGTCCCGCGTCGAAGAGCCGCTTCTGGCTGGCCTGACGGTCGAGCAGCACGCCGCGCAACTCGAACAGGGCGCGCAGGGTCTGGACCGCCTGGGCCAGATCCCAGTAACTGTCCAGCGCCTGTTCCAGCGTGCTGTTGCGGGTCGACCGGTCGGTCCAGACGGCATGCCGCTGCCCGGATCGGGCCAGTTGATAATTGTAGTAATCGGGAGACCCCTCATAGCCGGAATTCTTGGTGTAGGGCACCGGCAGGGTCAGGGTCAGGTTGGCCGAACTGGTCCAGAACAGGGTATTGCCCCAACCGTAAAGGTTGTAGGTGCTGCCGTCCAGGTCGGCCGGGCTGGTGTTGACGGGGGCGCCGTTGCCGGCGGCGTTCGGTTTGAACCAGGTCGAGGACAGGCTGGCGCTGAGGGTGCCGTTGAGCGCGAAGGGCGTGACCGGCGACGGCGTCGCCGGGACCGGTTCGCCGCCGGCCAGACCCGGAACCGGCTGGTCATCGGCGGCGCCGCCAAGGATGAAGTTCCAACTGAGGCCGAGGGCGCCGACGGCGCTCTGGTTGGAATTGGCGGCGAAGGAGGCGTATTCCTGCTGCACCGAATAGGCCGGCGGCAACTGACAGCCGGCGTCGGCGGGGGTCTGGAGGCCGTCGACGGTGACCGACCCCAGACACTGGGAGGGCAGACCGTTGGCGGACTGGCTGTTGTTGGCCTGGGCCTGCTGCTGCGCCACCGTCTGCGGGTCCTGGTCGCGCAGGCGGCCGATCAGGTCGTGGCGGGGGTTGGTGTAGCTGTTGGTATAGGACAGCGACGAGAAAAAGGTCGGATCGAACACCGCGTCGGTCTGGGTCACCAGCGCCCGGGCGATGGCGATGCTTTCCGCCGATGACTGAATGTCGAGATTGCGGTTCAGGACCTGATCGGCGAGGGCATTGCGCGAGATTTCCAGCACCGGCAGTTCCCGCAGCCGGGCACGGGCACCGTTGGTTCCGGCCCGCAACCGGTCAAGCAACGCGCCCGGCTTCGAGATCGGCCAGGCCTGGGCCTCGGGCACCTCGGGACAGGCCGGAACCGGGGCCGTTGGCGTCACCGCGGCCGGTCTGGCCCGGGCGGTTCCGGCCGCAGCCGCCGTAACGGGCCGGGCCCGGGCGGTTCCGGCCGGGGCCGTGGCCGTCGCCGGGGCGGCGGTGGCGGTGGCGGTGGCGGGAACGGCGGTGGCGGGTGCCGCCGCGGACCCCGCCGGGACCGGAACGTCACCCTTGCCGGAATCCTCGGCGATTGCTGCGGCGTCCAGGCCAAAAGACAGCAGCATTCCGGCAGAAACCGACGCCAGAGCCAGCCAGAAGCGCCGTCCCCGTGGCTGGCATGCCGCCGGCGAGGGGGCCGTTCGGGAGACGTTCCGATACCTCATCGCGTGCTTCGCCACCCCTCGTGCCTCCAGCCGCAGATTTCGAACCATTTCCTTTATTGCCATCAACACCCGGAAACAACAACCATTTACCGCGACAGACGGGCGGGAACCGGCCCGAAACCGGACAGTTTCCGGCCGGGTTGTGTCTGTTTTGCAACGTGATGAGTAACGGTTGCCCATGCTTCGGTCCTCCGGCATAGTGGCCCTCGACAGGAAGGGGTACCGCCCCGTCGGGTAAAAGGGGCGGCAGCCCGCTCCCGGCAGGTTCAGGGCAGGGTTATGGCCAGGCCGGACGGGACCCAGGGACGAATCGGCAGGACCACCATGACCGACCTGAATGAAGATCGCACCATTGCCTTCAATGATCACGGTACCGGTAAGGAACGCAGCGGCCCGGTTACCGGTCTGGTTGAGGTGCCCCGGGCCCGTCTGATCTGTGTCGATCAGACTCAGGTCGAGAGTCCTTTGCCCGGAGACGGGATCATCAATTTGGTTCCGGGTGCCGAACAAACCATCGGTCGGGGCGAGACCTGTACCTATCCGATCGGCTCGCGCAAGTTGTCGCGCCAGCATGCCCGCGTCTTTGCCGGCGTCGGTGCCTGGGGGGTCGAGGACCTTAACAGTACCAATGGCGTGCGGGTCAATGAGGAGAAGGTCCAGATCGCCTGGCTCAAACAGGGCGATGTGGTGCGTTTCGGTCCAATTCCCTTCCGTTTCGAGGTTGAACGGCCCGATCTGGCCGGCGTGCCGGCGCGTCCGTCGGCGCCCCAGGGCGCAGAGGGCGAACATACCATGCTGTTTACCAGCGCAGATGGTATTCGGGCGGCGGACATCCTGATCGACGCGGACAGAGAGGCCAAAAAAAGGACCGAAGAGGCGCCGGCCTCCATCGTGCCGACCACGGTCGCCAAGAAGACCGTCGGTGCCGCGGTGGCTCCGGCCCGAAGCAACCATGGCCGGACCATCGCCATCGCCGCGGTGGCGGTGGCGGTGGTGGCGGCGCTGGTGGCGGGCGGGGTGGTCTATTATCCGACCTTCCAGCGCGACCGGGACATCGCCGCCATCGTCGATAAGGAGACGCCGGTCATCGCCCGGGTGATCTCGCGGGTCCGCGATACCACGGGAACCCTCCCGGAGACCGCCCGGCAGGAGGATATCAAGGCCCTCCTGCCGGTGATCAGCGAGACCGGCAAGGCCATTGGTGACGGCTATGCCGACAGCCGCGAACTGGCCGACCTTTATGCCCGCAGCCGCTTCCTGGTGTTCGAGCGGGAGTTCGCCAGCCTGTTCACGCGACCCGACCCTGACGGCAGGTTCCTTCAGGAGGCCGGTCTCAAGGCGTTCGACCTGCGCAGCCGCCTGGACCGGATCGACGCCGGGCTGCCGCCGCTGCCCCCCGGAAGCGATCAGGATCCGCTGAAGGCCGCCGCCGATCTGGCCGAGTTGTCGCGCATCCTGGTCGCCTACCGCACCTTTACCCGCCAGTTTCCCCAGGTCGGCAAGACCGGCCTGGTGCCGACCCCGGAGCAGTTCAACCCGGTTGAAGACCGCAAGACGGACCTCAACAGGTATGCGCTGGCCTATCATCAGGTTCTGACCAGTGACTATCGGCTGCTCTATAACCTGATCAACGATGTGGAAAACCGCGATCTGGTTCTGGTCAACGGCTGGCACCAGTTCCTGGCTCCGGGACAGTAGGGGACGCCCGGGAACGGCGACGCCGGGCTTCGCGCCATAGGTGCCAGGATGGGCTGTTGTCCTGATTTTTCAGGGCTCTGCCCTGCACCCGCGAAGAAGGCTCGCCTCCTTGACCTCATGACGTTATGGGTTCAAAGGGCCGACCGGCCCTTTGCGGGTGTGGGCAGAGCCCACAAAATTGTTTCCTTTCAGTGCCCTGTCATATCCTGGCGCCTATGGGGCGGTGCCCCCCGGACCCCGGTTCCCGCAGTCCCGCGCGTCGCCCTAGAGCGTTATCCGATCAGGTTGGATCGGACAACGCTCTAGCTTATTGATAATAGAGCGTTATCCGATCAGGTTGGATCGGACAACGCTCTAGCTTATTGATAATAGAGCCGATTCACCCGATCAGATGAACCAACCTGATCGGGATCGGCTCTAAAGGACCGGACCCTCAAACCAGTGCCGGTCCTGACGGTCCTCGATTTCGATCACCCACAGGTCGGGGTCCAGGCGGAGCTGTCGGGCGACGTAGCGGTCGGCCTCGGCCTCGGGCACCGGGCCGGGGCCGGTGCCGGCGCTCCAGGCCGGCCGGCCCAGGTGACGGACCTGGGTCAGGACCCGGCAGAAACCGTCAAGCCGGTTGATCTTGAGCAGCACCGTGCCGCGGGTCCGGTCGCCCTTGCGGACGACCATCATCGGGATGCCCTGGCTGTTGCCCAAACGCAAATGGGCCGAGACCCAGAGGTCGGTGGTGAGGCGCGCGTCCCCGGTCATGGCGTTCAGACCAGAATATCGAGAAACATCCCGCGCCGATAGTTCCGCGGCAGTGTCAGCATGCCGTTAACCACCAGGGCCGCAAGTTGCCGCAGGCTGGGTATGCGCTGGCGCGGCCGTTGCTGGGGGGCGACGCTGCCCTCGGCGGGAGGAACGTAGAGCGGGCGTTCGCCCGGACTCTCGGGTCGGATGCCGTCGATCCGGGTCCGATCCGTGGGCCTTGTGTCAACCATAATCCTGCCTCCGCCCGAACGCGCCACGGGACCCTGTTTTCCAAACCGGGAAGCAGGATACGCCGGCCACGCTCAGCCGTATCATACTTTCCAGTTGGAATCCTGACCCAAGGTCGGGATTTCCCCACCCTGTGCCGGGCCGGGCGCGTCACCGATGGCGCCGGTATCCGATTCGTCACAAAATTGCCACTACTGCCATAAAAGCCCTGGGAACCGGTCAAAAATGATCCCTTGATCGTGACGCCCCGGCATAACCTCGCAATCACAGTGATCGTCAGGGCTCGTCAACGACGGGATCGGCGAGTTTGTAACGAACTGTTTCCGGCAAAGGGGGCGATTCTTTGGGACAACGCTGAAATCAGTGTCCAAGGGAACGTTTTCTCGTCAGGAAGTGCATTTACCGAGGGGAAAAATCGGACCATGAAAAAAATATTGTCAACCATGGCCGTGACCGGCACCATGATGCTGACCGGTCAGGCTTTTGCCGAAGAGCTGTGGGATCCGCATCTGCGCGGGGTCAACGAGGGGCTGGCGGCCGGGGCGCTGCCGCCACCCGGAGTCTACGGCGTGCTGGACAATTACTGGGCCTCGTACACCGCCCATGGCCCGACCGGGAGCAGCCTGAGCGGCACCGGTCTTTCGGTACTGGTCGAAGTGCCGATCATCCTGTGGTCGACGGGGATCAAGATTCTCGGCGCCGACTACGCCGTCGCCATCGCCCAGCCCTTCGACTACACCAGCTACGCGCCCGCGGGCGGCGGCGGCGGCAACTGGGGCACCTACAACACCATCCTGATTCCGGGCCAGCTGGCGTGGACCTTCGGTGACTTTCATGTCAAGGCCGGCCTGTCGGTCTATCTGGATGACGCCAGTTCCACCGTGGCCGATGTCGTCAGCGGGCATAAGCTGAACGGCGGCCTGCCCTCGGGCAACGGCTACACCACCATCCAGCCCGACCTGGGGCTGAGCTGGCTGAGTGACGGCTGGAACCTCAGCGCCGATCTGCACCTGGCCTTTGCCATCGACGCCGACACCGCCTCCGGCTATAGCTATCAGTCGGGTCATGAATTCGCCGCCGACTACACGGCGGCAAAGACCTTCGGCAGGTGGACCGTGGGCCTTGGCCTGCATCAGGAAAACCAGTTGAACGCCGACACCCTGAACGGTCATACGGTGCCCAACAGCATCGTCACCAACCTGGGCATCGGTCCGTTGGTCGGCTATCAGTTCGACGGCATCAATATTCTGGCCGAGTGGAACCACAACATCTACACGGAAAACGATGTGGCCGACGACTTCTTCAATGTTCGTCTGGTCGTGCCGTTCCTCTGAGACCTGCGGGCCTTGTGAATGATCCATGGGGGCGTCGCCCCCCTGTGCGCGAGGTTACGATGAATCGTTGAAAGGAAAGGGTTTTGTGGGCTCTGCCCACACCCGCAAAGGGCCGGTCGGCCCTTTGAACCCATGACGTGAATGAGGTCAAGGAGGCGAGCCTCCTTGCGGGTGCAGGGCAGAGCCCTGCAAAATCAAGACAAGGGTATCCCGGCGCCTATGGGGCGTTGCCCTTGGACCCCGTCACACGTTAAAGCGGAAATGGAAGATGTCGCCGTCCTGGACGATGTAGTCCTTGCCCTCCTGGCGCATCTTGCCGGCGTCCTTGCACGCCTGCTCGCCGCCCAACCGAACAAAGCTTTCGTAGTCGATGGTTTCGGCGCGGATGAATCCCCGCTCGAAGTCGGTATGGATCGCGCCGGCCGCCTCGGGCGCCCGGGCGTTGCGGTGGACGGTCCAGGCCCGCGCTTCCTTGGGGCCGATGGTGAAGAACGTTACCAGATCCAGCAAGCGGTAGCCGGCGCGGATCACCCGGTTGAGCCCGGTTTCCTCCAGCCCCAGCGCCGCCAGGAACTCGCGTTTCTCCGCGGGGTCGGTGAGCTGGGCGACCTCGGATTCGATGGCCGCCGAGACCACCACCGAGAGCGCGCCCTCGGCGGCGGCTTTGTCCGCCACCCGGGCCGACTGCCCGTTGCCGGAGCCCGCCGCCGCTTCTTCGACGTTGCAGACATAAAGGACCGGCTTGGCGGTCAGCAACTGAAGCTGGGTCAGCAGCGGCCGTTCTTCGTCGCTCACGGTCACGGTCCGCGCCGGCCGTCCGGCCTGAAGCGCCTCCAGCGCCCGCTCCATCACCGCGACCATGGCGCGGGCGTCCTTGTCGCCGCCCTTGGCCCGCTTCTGGGCCGCGGTCAGCCGGCGGTCGAGCGAGTCGAGGTCGGCCAGCATCAGCTCGGTTTCCACCGTTTCGGCATCGCGCAGCGGGTCCACCGAGCCCTCGACATGGGTCACGTCACCGGACTCGAAGCAGCGCAGGACGTGCAGGATGGCATCGACCTCGCGGATATTGCCCAGGAACTGGTTGCCCAGTCCTTCACCCTTGGAGGCGCCGCGAATCAGGCCGGCGATATCGACGAATTCCAATTGAGTCGGGATGACCCTGGCCGATCTGGCGATGGCCGCCAGGGTCTCGAGTCGCGGGTCGGGCACGCCGACCCGGCCGACATTCGGCTCTTTGGTGCAGAACGGGAAATTCGCCGCCTCGGCCGCCTGAGTTGCGGTCAGCGCGTTGAACAGGGTCGACTTGCCGACATTGGGCAGGCCGACGATACCGCAGTTGAAGCCCATGGGACGCTTTTTTCACAGTCGGGGACAGGGTCGGGCCGGGTTATCCTACGCCCGGGGCCAAAGCGCAAACCCCAAGTGGCTTCGAAGGAGCAAGAGATCATGACGCTACCCGCCGTGTTCGTGTCCCACGGGGCGCCGACCCTGGTGATCGAGGACAGCCCGACCCGTCGCTTTCTGGCCGGGTTGGGGCCGACACTGGGGCGTCCGGCCGCGGTGGTGGTACTGTCGGCCCATTGGCTGACCCGGGGCGTGACGGTGGGCGGCGCCGTGCGGCCGGAAACCATCCACGATTTCTCGGGCTTTCCGGCCGGGCTGTACGGCATCGGCTACCCGGCACCGGGCGACCCGGCGCTGGCCGGGCAGGTGGTGGCGGCGCTGGCCGCCGCCGGCCTGGAGCCGACGCTGGAGTCGGGCCGCGGCCTGGATCACGGCGTCTGGGTTCCGTTGGCGCTGATGTTTCCCGCGGCCGATATCCCGGTGGTGCCGGTGTCGGTTCAGCCCGGCGGCGATGCCCGCCATCACTGGCGAATCGGGCAGGCCCTGCGGCCGTTGCGTGACCAGGGGGTGCTGATCCTGGCCTCGGGCGGCATCTCCCATAACCTGAGGGCGTACTCCGACCACCGGCCCGGCGATCCGGCGCCGTCCTGGGTCAGGGAGTTCACCGACTGGGTCGCAACCGCGGTGGCCGGGGGCGACACCGCGGCATTGCTCGATTTTGCCCGGCAGGCGCCCCACGCCGCGGCCAATCATCCGACCACCGAGCACCTGTTGCCGTTCTTCGCCGCGCTGGGCGCCGGCACACCGGGAGCCGCCGGGCGGCGGCTGTTTGCCGCCATCGAGCATGGGGTGCTGGCGCTGGATGCCTATGGCTTCGACTGATCCCGGTGCCCGGCCCTTCGGTCATTCAGAGACGATGAAGAACAGTCGATGACGGGGCGCGTCCGCGATCAGTGTTGGCGATCTGTCAGGAAGACGTCGGTTACGGTGCGGGCGTCCAGGAGGCGGTCGCTCCAGGCGTCCAGCAGGTCGTTGTCGGCGGCGCCGACCTGTTCCTCGATCCCCGGAGGCAGAGGGCCGAAGCGCCGGCCGAGCAGGCGGAGCAGGATTTCGGCCTTGCCCTCGGCCTTGCCGGCCGCGAGGCCCTCGGCCTTGCCGGCCGCGAGGCCCTCGGCGATCCACTGTGCCCTCCATTCCTTTGCCCGTTCCGCCAACATGGTTCTGATCTCCAGCATGTCTTCGGGGACCGTAACGCCCTCGGCCTTGGTGTTCTCCGCCGCCTGCCGGACCACCTCTGCGAACAGGTGTTTCACCTTTTCGTAGTCCGGGTGCCGTCGGAACCAGCCGATCACCTCATCGACCAGGGCCGCCAGGTCCTGGGGTTGCCGGCAGTGTTCCAGCCGGAACAGCAGCGCCACCAGGCTGTCGCGTCCGGCCAGATCGCCGCCGGCAAAGGCGCCCTCGTCCAGAAGATGATAGCGGACCCGCGGCTGCCATGGCCACAACGGCGAGCCCGGCGGCAGGGCGACCAGGGCGGTGGTTTCGGCCGGGGCGTTCCAGCGCGGGTCGCCGTTGAACAACACGATGGGCAGGACCGGCGGCAGCCGGTCGCCGGGCTTGAGCCGCCGTTCGCCGATGATCTGCTGCCACAACAGGCCGGCATAGACCTGGATGCGCACGGCCATCCACCAGTCGATCCGCGACTGGAATTCCAGCAGCAGATACAGATAGATGTCGGTGCCAAGGCCGGTCGGCAGCCGCCAGATCACGTCGCTTTCCCGGCGCTGCCCGGTGCGGCTGTGGAATTTGGCCTGGACCCGCTGAATCCGCGCAAAATCGATGTCCGCTCCCAGCGCATCGGGCACGAACTCCCGCACCAGCCCTTCGATCATGATGGCGTAGGAGAACAGCCGATGATAGAGCGAATCGGAGTCGGCCATCCATGAACACTCGAACAGGAGCCGGAGAGTTGCGGTCAGAGTGTGACAGACAATCGAGTCCGCCAAAGAATGCCCTTTGGAAACATCGGGTGTCTTCCTTCAAAACCGGGTAGGGCGGGCATTCTTTGCCAGCCTCTCAGGCCGGCGGCCATGCCGGCACCGGCCCTATGGTGACGGCGCCTGCCGCCCCGATATCAACCGCTGGTACAACCCGGCATAAGCCCGGGCCGAGGCGTCCCAACCGAAGTCGCGGGTCATGGCCCGGCGCTGGATGGTCTGCCAGCGGTCGCGCTGGTGGAACAGGTCGATGGCGCGGCGAATGGCCCAGACCAGGGCGCCGGGGGTGGGGTCGTCGAAGGCGAAGCCGGTGGCACAGCCGTCGGCCAGCGCCGCCGGGGTGGCGTCGATCACCGTGTCCTCGAGGCCACCGGTCCGGCGCACCAGCGGCACGGTGCCGTAGCGCAGGGCGTAGAGCTGGGTCAGGCCGCAGGGCTCGGCCCGGGACGGCACCATCAGGACATCGGCGCCGGCCTGAATGCGATGGGCCAGCGCCTCGTCGTAACCGATATGGACGCCGACGGCACGGGGATGGCTGCCGGCGACCCGCAGCAGCGCCGCCTCCAGGCTCTTGTCGCCGGTCCCCAGCACCACCAGTTGTCCGCCCCGGGCCAGCAGGGCGGGCAGCGCCGCCAGCAGCAGGTCGGCGCCCTTGTGCCAGGTCAGCCGGCTGACCAGGGCGAACAGCGGCGCATCCGGGTCGGGGGCGAGCCCGAACCCGGCCTGAAGCGCCACTTTGTTGGCGATCTTGGCGTCCAGCCGGTCAGGATCATAGGGCCTGATCAGATGGGGGTCGGTGGCCGGATTCCATATGCCGTAGTCGACACCGTTGAGGATGCCGTCGAACTGGTCGGTGCGGCTGGCCAGCAGGCCCTCGAGGCCGCAGCCATAGTCGGCCGACTGGACTTCCCGGGCGTAGGTCGGGCTGACCGTGGTCAGGCGGTCGGCGTAGTAGAGACCGGCCTTGAGGAAACCGATGCCGCCGTAATACTCGATCCCATCGACCTGAAAGCTGTGGGCGGGCAGGTGCAGCGCCGGCAGCAGGTCGGGCGGGAATTGTCCCTGATAGGCGATGTTGTGGATGGTCATGACCGTGGCCGGCCGCGGGCTGCCCTGAAAGGCGACATAGGCCGGCATCAGACCGGCCTGCCAGTCGTGGCCATGCAGAAGGTCGGGCCGCCACTGGTGGCTGGAGGTGGTCTGGGCGAATCCGGCCGCGACCCAGCCGAGGGTGCCGAAGCGCAGCGGGTTGTCGGTCCAGTCGGCGCCGCCGGGGGCCAGGTACGGGTTGCCCGGACGGTCGAACAGTTCGGGCTGGTCGATGGCGTAGACCGGCACGCCGTTGGCAAGATGGCCGGCGATCAGCCGGCCGCTGCCGCCCCCGGGCAGGTCCGACAGGGGGCGGGCGGTCCGTCGGCCCTCCAGCCCGTCAAGGACCGCGGGATAGCCGGGCAGCAACACCCGGACATCGATGCCGAGTTGGGCGAGGGCCGGAGGCAGCGCCGCGCTGACATCGGCCAGCCCCCCGGTCTTGACCAACGGAAAGCATTCGGAAGTGACGAACAGCACACGCATCATGGGGCCGGAGAATCGCAGGAGACGGGGCCGGACAAAAGCCGGCCCGGGATGCCGGACGCCCCCTGGACCCGCGTCGCTCAGATCCCGGGTTCCAAGGGCCGCCGGCCTTTGGTGGGTCCAGGGCAAAGCCCCGGTCAGGGGGAAAGGGGGCGAAGCCCCCATTTATCGATCACCAGGCAGACCGGATCAGACCTGGAGGCGGTTGAGATCGTCCTGGCAGATCAGGGTAACCCCATTTTCGGTGAGATGGAACCGGCGTTCATCCTCCTGCCGGTCTTCGCCCACCACCAGCCCGTCGGGAATGCGGCAGCCCCGGTCGATCACCACCCGGGTCAGCCGGCTGTGGCGGCCGATGCTGCACTCGGGCAGAACCACCGCCTGATCCAGGGTGCAATAGGAATTGACCCGAACCTGGGAGAACAGCAGGGAACGGCGCACCACCGAGCCGGAGACGATGCAGCCGCCCGAGACCAGACTGTCCACGGCCATGCCCCGGCGATCGGCCCGGTCGAACACGAATTTGGCCGGCGGCAGTTGCTCCTGGTAGGTGAAGATCGGCCAGTTGCGATCGTACATGTTGAGCGCCGGGGTGACGCTGGTCAGGTCGAGATTGGCCTCCCAATAGGCGTCGACGGTGCCCACGTCCCGCCAGTAGGGCTCGGCCGCGGCGTCGTTGGAGACGCAGCTTTCGGCGAAGTGGTGCGCCATCACCTTGGCTCTCGGCACCAAATAGGGGATGAGGTCCTTGCCAAAGTCACGCGACGACGTCGGGTCGGAAGCGTCGCGGTGCAACTGGTCGAACAGAAAGCCGGCGTTGAAGACGTAGATGCCCATGGAGGCCAGCGCCCGGTCGGGCTTGCCCGGCATCGCCGGCGGGTCGGCGGGCTTTTCCAGGAAACCCACCACCTGGCCCCGATCGTTGACGTCCATGATGCCGAAGCCACTGGCCTCGGCCCGGGGCACTTCGACGCAGGGGACGGTGAGGTCGGCGCTGTTGGCGATGTGGTCCAGCAGCATCGCGGCGTAATCCATCTTGTAGATATGATCTCCCGCGAGGATCAGCACGTATTCGGGGTTGTGCGCGCGCAGAATATCCAGATTCTGGTACACGGCATCGGCGGTTCCCTGGTACCACGAGGTTTCGTCGATGCGCTGCTGGGCCGGCAGCAGATCGCAGAACTCGTTCATTTCGCCGCGCAGGAAACCCCAACCGCGTTGGAGGTGGCGCAACAGGCTGTGGGATTTGTACTGGGTCAGAACACTGATCCGTCGAAATCCCGAATTTATGCAGTTGGACAGGGCGAAATCGATGATACGGAACTTGCCGCCGAAGTGAACCGCCGGCTTGGCCCGTCGTGCCGTCAGATGTCTCAGGCGGCTGCCGCGGCCGCCGGCCAGCACCAGGGCGATGGCGCGCCGGGGTGCGAGGCGCAGATCCCGTTTATCATGCATCGATGTTGCCTTTGGCTGTTTTCATTATTTCCGTGGTCCTGCCCCGGAGACTCACGGGCCTCCCGCCCCTGGCCCCGGTGATGCCGGCAAAGTGTGCCACAGAACAGTGCGATGCACCATAGAGGCAGGATCCTGTGAGGCAGTGTCCGGGGGCGTCCGGGCGGCGCGACCGCTGCCGTGATTTTCCCCTTGCTCCTACAGCGGCTGTAGGTCGTAGCCTGGGGGCAGTGGACCGAAACCTGACCGGCCGGTCCGATGATGCCGCCCTTATCGGGAGTCGGGTATGAACCATCGCAGCATCGCACGGGCTGTTACCGTACTGGTTCCGTTGCTGACCGCGCTGCCCCTGGCCGCGCGGGCGCAGACGCCGCCGGTGGCGGTGCCGGAGATTGCCACGCCGCGGGACGTCCTCGAACCGCTCAACCGGCTGATGTTCGGGTTCAATGCGCTGGTGGTCGACGACCTGGTGGCTCCGATGGCCCGGGTCCTGGGCCAGGAGACGCCGGGCTTCGTGCAGCAGGTGGCCGGCAATCTTTACGAGAACATCAGCGAGCCTGAATTCGTCTTCACCAATCTGCTGGCGGGCCACCCCGTGGACGCCGCGGTGTCGGTCGGGCGGTTCGCGGTCAACAGCACCATCGGTCTTGCGGGCCTCTTCGATGTCGCGACGCCGATCGGTCTTGCCCGTCGGACCACCGAGGTCAGCGAGGCCATGTGCAAGGTCGGCATTCCGCCCGGCCCCTATCTGGTGCTGCCGCTCATCGGTCCGACCAACCTCTTGAGCGGCGGCTTGCTTGGGGCGGCACTGGCGACGGAATGGTATGCTCTGAGCCTGGTTTCGGCGGCGCTGGCGGCGGGAGACGCCGTTTTCGATGTCAGCGTTTCGGTGGCCAGCCTGCGCCATGTGCGCGACATCCCCGAAGACCAGCACCCCGACCATTACGCCCTGCAACAGCAGGAATTCTGGGACTACGTGAAGAAGGGCTGTGGCTCGTCGGAGGACACGAAGACCGCTGCGGTGACCGGGGGCAGGTGAACCGATTTTGTGAGCTCCGCCCACACCCGCAAAGGGCCGGGCGGCCCTTTGAACCCATGACGTGAATGAGATCAAGGAGGCGGGCCTCATTGCGGGTGCAGGGCAGAGCCATGCAAAATCAAAGGCGACAGCATTAATGTGGCACACATGGGGAGATGTAAACCGGTATGACGGAATCAACCGGAAGGATTAAGCCATGAACAGAATGGTCATGACGGTGGCGCTGGCGGTCGGGGTGGCGTTGCTGCTGCCCGGTCCCGGTGTCGGGCAGGCACAGGCGCAGACGGCGACGGCGCAACCGCCGGCAACCGCGGCTCCGGCGCCGCTCAGGGAAGTCTATCCCTACGAGTTGATGAGCTTCGGCGAGCGGTTCGACCTGTGGCGCCGGATGCGCGCGGCGCGGACCCTCGACGAACGGATGGAACTTTGGGCGCAAAAGCACGCGGAGCTGGAAAAGCGGGCCGCCGGGCGCGGCGTCGTCCTGCGGGATCACGGTCCGATGATGATGGATCACGGCCCGATGATGATGACCGACCGCGGTGCCTACGATGGCCGCGGCCGGATGGGGTCGGGCGGAGAAAACCGGATGGGCATGATGGGCATGATGGGCATGATGGGCATGGGCGGCGGCGGCGGCGGGGTGCACCATCCGCCCATGGGCTGGTAACAGTTTGCGGAAGGCTCCCCGGTTCTCTCGCCAGGCGGGAGCCTTCCTTTCCGCCCGCCGGGATCAGACGATGGCGATGGTGATGGTCCCGATGCCGTCGATTTCGCCGGTCACATGGTCGCCGGGGACCAGCGGTCCGACCCCTTCGGGGGTGCCGGTGTAGATCAGGTCACCGGCCGCCAGCGTGACCAGCCGGGACAGGGTGGCGATGGTTTCGGGCACCGACCAGATCAGGTCGGCGATGTTGCCGTTCTGGCGCAGGGTCCCGTTGACCGAGAGCCGGATTCCGGCCCGCTCCGGGTGGCCGGTTTCGGCCACCGGGCGGATGGTGCCGATGGGCGCGGACAGGTCAAAGCCCTTGGACATATCCCAGGGCTGGCCGACCGCTTTGGCAGCGTTCTGAAGGTCGCGGCGGGTGAGGTCGATGCCGGCGGCGTAGCCGAACACATGCCCGAGGGCCTGCCCGGCGGCGATGTCGGCGCCGCCCCGGCCGATGGCCACCACCAGTTCGATCTCGTGGTGAAGGTTGGCGGTGGCCGGCGGATAGGGCACCCGGCTGCCGTCGGCGACGATGGCGTCGGCGGGCTTGGTGAAGAAGAACGGCGGCTCGCGGTCCGGGTCCGAGCCCATCTCGCGGGCATGGGCGGCATAGTTGCGGCCGACGCAAAAGATGCGGCGGACCGGGAACAGGGCGTCGCTGCCCGTCACCGGAACCGCGGGTTGCTGCCAGATCGGGAACACATAGCTCATGCCCGGCTCCTTTCCTGCCTTGGTCATGCTCGGTTGGGGCTGAACCTAAGCCACCCCGGCATCCTTGCCAAGGCCGGTCGGGCGGGCTCTGCCCCATGTGCGCCAGGAGGGTGCGCCTGTCTTGATTTTGCAGGGCTCTGCCTTGCACCCGCGAAGGAGGCTCGCCTCCTTGACCTCATTCACGTCATGGGTTCAAAGGGCCGGCCGGCCCTTTGCGGGTGTGGGCAGAGCCCACAAAATTGTTTCCTTCCACGTCACTTTCCCGGCGTCAGCCCGCCGGTGACGGTCAGGCTGATGAGGCAGGGCATCTGCCGGGGCAGCACCGGTCCGTGACTGAAATCGGTGTGGTCCAGGCATTCGGCCAGGGCCGGGCCGGGGTTGGCGGCCAGCGTGGCGGCCAGCAGCAGCAGTTTCTGGGCGCGCGGGTCGGCCTGGGCCAGGATCACGGTACCGGCGTCCCACGGCGAGCGGGTGCCGATGATGCTGGTCACGGCCTTGAGCCGCCAGTCCATGGGCGCGAGACGGGCCAGGGAGAAGAACAGGATCGGCCCGACCAGCAGCGCCGCCAGCACCAGCGCCAGCCCGATCCAGACCGGACGGCGCAGGCCGAACGAGCGTTCGGCGGCGTCGGCCAGGGCGCCGGCGCGGAGCGCCGCCTGGTGCTCGGTCGCCGCTTCGGCGTCGTAAAAGGGCGAGGCCGGGTTGGTCACCCAGCCGAGCAGCCGGGTGGCGATGGCCATCTGGGACGCCACCGGGTCCCAGGGGTCGGCGGTTTCTCCGGCGGCCGGACGGCCCCGGGTCCGGCCGGCGGCCCGGGCCGCCTGGTCCCGAAGCCGTTGGACCATCTCCACCGCCAGCGCGATATAAGCGCCGGCCACTTCGGAGCGCGGCCGGTGAAGCAGCACCGGCTTGCCCAGTGCGGCAGCGGCGGCCTGTTCCTGGCTCATGGGGATTTCGGTGGTCAGGACCCGGTCGCCGAAGCTCCGCCGCACCGTCGCGGCCAGGGTCTGGCTGCCCTGGCTGTCGCCGTCACGGCGCTGCCGGGTCAGCAGAATGTCGAGCTGGGGCTTGGGTTGACCGGTGGCCGCGGCCAGGGTGGTCAGGCTGTGGTCCAGTTGGTGCAGACTCTGGACCGCGTAAAGGTCGTAGGGCAGGGGCACCACCACCCGGTCGGCCGCGCTCAGGGCGTTGATGGTCAGCAGGCCCAGCGAGGGCGGGCAGTCGATCACCACATAATCGAACGGATCGGGCAGGGTCTGGAGGGCTACGGCCAGCAGGGCGTGGCTGTCGCTGTGGGTCGCAAGGTCGGCTTCGATGGTGGCCAGGTTGAGACCGGCCGGCGCCACCGCCAGATCGGGAATCCGGGTCCGCCACACGGTGCCGTCGCGGGCGGCGCCATGCAGCAGCAGTTGGTGGGCGCCGCCCTCGCCATGTTCGATCAGCCCGAAGCCAACGGTGGCGCTGGCATTGCCCTGGGGATCGCAGTCGATCAGCAGCACCGGCCGCCCGGCTGCGGCCAGGGCGGTCGCGAGGTTGACGGCGGCGGTGGTCTTGCCGACGCCTCCCTTTTGACTCGCCACGGCGATGATGTGGGGCCGGTGGGCCATGGTGGTGGGGTCCGTTGCTGACGGTGTTGCCGGATCAGGGTCCGGGCGGCCGGAGATTGATCAGGGCCTCGAGGCCGACACGCTTGCCGGTTCCGCTCTGGCTGCCGCCCGCGGCGTCGGCCGGTTCCTCGCCCGGGCCGGCTTCGGCCGGCGCGCCGTAAAGCGCGGCCCACAATGCGGCGTTGGGGGCGTCGGCACCCGGGGGGCCGGCGGCCGGACCGGTCTGACCGCTGCGGCCGGCGGTCGCGGCGCCGGTCTCGTGGGCGGAAGCCGGACGGGGATGTCGCCCGCGCCGCGGGGCCGGCGCCGGCCGGCTGCCGCCCGCGGCGGGCAGCAGCGGCCCCCAGGCCGGCGCCGGGGACGTTTGGGGCCAGTCCTCATGGCCGGTCAGGGCCTTGAGGTCACCCGGCCTGAGGTCGTTCAAGGTCAGGCGGCGGCGGAAGATCAGCCGGCACCGGCGGGACAGCATCACATAGGGCACGGCCAGGATCACCGGGATCCCCGGCAGAATGAACAGGGGCAGGTCGGTGATGCCACCGCCGGCCAGCAGCCGCTGCGACAGGATGAACGAGATCAGCACGGTCAGGCTGGCCGCGACCCCGATGAACACGGCGGGAAACCGCGGATGCCGGGCCAGCCCCAGACCGGCGGCCAGGAGGGCGGCCACCGACACCGCGATCTGGACGAGGAAGCGCAGCAGGTCGCCGAAACCAAGATCGGGGCGGAACAGGTCGAGGGAGATCACCGGACCGGTCAGACCGGCCAGACCCACCGCCGCCAGCAGCCCGGCCACCGCCACCAGGACCCCGCCGACCACGGCGTCGGGGTGTGCCCCGGCGGTCAGGGTATCCAGGATCACGGTACGGCCGGCGGCCAGACGGGGCTTGCGGGCGGGCAGCATCGGCGGGAGTCGCGGCATGGGCCGGCACCTATTTTTCCGGGGCGACGGTCGGGTTCGACAGGATGGCCTGTCTCAGGGCGTCCAGGGAGGTATCGGCGTCCAACCGGACCCGGGCCGCGGCCAGCCACTGGTCCACGTCCTCGGTGGGATAGAGGTGGAGATCCTGAAGCTGCGTCACCGCTGCCGACAGGTTGCCCAGGCGCAGCCCGGCGGTGATGCTGCCCAGCATGCCATGCAAATGCCGGGTGTCGCTGCTTTCCCACAGCCCGAAGCCGGAGCCGAGCCAGTCCAGCGGCCCCGGTTCCGATCCGGTGAGCCGCGGCGCCAGGGCTTCGAACCGCTCGCGCAGGGACGGCAAGGTCGGAACGCCGGCGGCGGCATAACCATCGAGCCGCGTCAGCAGGACCGTGAGCGCGGCATTGCCATTGCCGGCCGGCGCCACCCGGTCCAGTTCGGCGGCAAACGGCAGGCCACGGTCCATCACCGCCTGCAACTGATGGAGGGCGGCGCTGAGCTTGACCGCTCGCATGGTGGTGTCAAACCGGCCGTCCACCAGCGTCCCAAGATCGGCCAACTGGGTATCGACCTGGACCAGACGCCTGCTGAACCGGGCCTGATCCCGTTCGACCTGTTCCAGCCGGTCGATCAGCGGCGCGGTGCCGGCGCTTCCGGCGGGACCGGGGGACAACAGGGCCAGGACGACGATGGTGATGGTCGCGCCGGCCAGCACCAGCGCAGCGGCGGCGGTCACGGCCAGGGTCAGCCAGCGCAGGCCCCTGCGGCCCCGCCACGACGGGGGGCGGACCACCGGGGCGCCGTCGGTTCCGGCGGCCGGGTCCCCGGCATGACCATGGAAGTGGTCATGGTCATGGTCGGCCTCGGGGTGGTCGGCCTCGGGGTGGTCGAACCCGGTCAGACCGCCATGGAGCGGTTCGTCGGACGGCGCTTCGATGGGCAGCACCGCCGTCGCCTCTTCCGTCACCGGGCCGGCGTCGTGATCGTGATCGGCGGCCCCGGCCATCAGGGTGTGGGCGTTGAGGCTGTGGAACAGGACCAGATAATCCCCGTCGGACAGGAACATCAGACGGGGATCGCGGCTCTGGAACAGGCCCCAGCGTTCGGCCAGCGACAGCGCCAGCAGGGTGTCGAGCATGGCCGCGCTTTCGTCGCGGCTTGCCTTCCAACTGTCGGTGATCAGCCGGTCGAGGGTGTCGATCCAGGACATCAGTCGGTGGGTCCGGCGCCGGAGGTCCGGGTCAGGGGCGCCAGCGCCAGGGTCAACTGCTTGAGCCAGGTGGCATAGTCGCCGGCGGCGCGCCGGGCGGCCAGGATGCCCAGGCCGGTCAGGGAGGCCACGCTTTTTGCGTCGAGGGTGATCACCTTGGCCGGCGGCAGCTTCAGCCGTTCGAAATCGGTCCAGGCTTCGCTGACGCAACCGGCCATTTCGACGATGTAGAGGCCGCGGTCGCGCATCGCCTCGATGCGGCGGAATTCCGGGGTGCCGCCGTAAGCATCGAAGCCGCCGGCCTTTTTGTTGAGGACCAGGACGCGCCGGCTGCCCGGGAAGATGCGTTCCACGGTCTCCAGCACCTCGAGTCCCGAGGCCACCGCCAGCGGTTCGGCGGTGATCGGGACGTAGACATCCATGGTCACGCCCGACTCTTCGAACAGGGCATTGAGGTTGGACTTTTCCGCCCACGACAGGATCAGCCGGTCCATGTTGGCGCCGACATCGACGCCGGTGTCGCGCTCGACGATTTCTTCGGCGAGCCGGTCCCAATAGCTGTAAGCCAGCGAGGGATTGGCGCGGATTTCGTCGATGGAGGCGCCCAGTTTGAGCGACAGAACCTGGTCGGTGCCGATGAACTCGCCCAGCTTGGCCTTGTCGTCGGCATCGATCAGGCGCAATGGCCGCCCCGAGGCTTCATAGATCGCGGCCAGCGCCATCATCAGAACCGACTTCCCGACTCCCCCCTTGCCGTTGGCGACCCAGACTGTATGTGGCATGGCGCTTCCTTCGCAAACTGTTGCAGCTAAACCCACGGCTCAACGGGAATGCCGGAACCCGGCGGGAATGCCGGGACCCGGATGCAATGTCGTCGCCCCGCAACGATCGGGACCCGTGCCGGCACCCCGGCTCCGCACTCGGACGCCGCGCCCGCCGACCCCCCCCGGTTGCGACGGAAACACCTTCGGATGCGGGAGGCACAGACTTACCGCGTTCGTCGCAAGATACAGTCAGGCGATCAGGGCAGGTCGGCCAAACCCCTTTTTACCGATGCCGGCCGGATCATAACCCAAGGTTTGCGCGGCGAACAATTCGAAAAGCTGCGACGCAAAACGAATGGTGCCGACCGATCGTTGCGGTCGCGATGGCGTCACGGCGGTCCCGGCGGTGGTGGGCCGGGGGCGGCGGGGGGCGGCGGGGGGCGTCAATAGGTATAATTACTGAGCTTGATAAGGATTATTACGGATATAAGGTCGGCTGCCGGGTGGTCTAGTCTCAAGACCGCAAGCAGTTCCGGCGCTGTCGGAAGGCTCCAGCCGGCTCAAGAAACCGCCTTGATCAAGGGGACGATCGTGGATCCGCTTCATCAATTTCATATCAAGCCGCTGATTTCGGTGATCGTGGCCGATCTTGACGTCTCATTCAGCAATTCTGCACTCTCAATGATTACGTCAGTAATAATCATTTATGCCTTAATGATGCTCGGGATGCGCCGTCGTTCAATGGTTCCCGGCAGATGGCAATCACTGGCAGAAATTTTCTATGAATTCATTACCAAGATGGTGGACGACAACGCGGGCCGGGCGGCCCGGCCATTCTTTCCATTCATATTCACGTTATTCATGTTTATTCTGGTCGGAAACCTGCTGGGCATGCTGCCATGGGCATTCACCTTCACCAGCCATATCGTCGTGACCTTTGCCATGGCGATTTTCGTATTCACGATGGCGACGTTACTGGCGCTGATCAAGCACGGCTTTCGATTTTTCACGTTTTTTCTGCCCCATGGGGTGCCGCTCTGGCTCGCGCCGCTGCTGGTGCCGATCGAGATCGTGTCGTACCTGTCGCGTCCGATCAGCCTGTCGGTTCGTCTGTTTGCGAACATGATGGCCGGCCACACCATGCTGAAGGTCTTTGCCGGCTTCACGGTGATGATGGGCGCGGGGCTGGGCGCGCTGGGCTACGCAGCGGGAATTGTTCCGGTGATTATCAATATCGCGCTGATCGGGTTCGAGATCATGGTGGCGACGCTTCAGGCGTATGTCTTCGCCATTCTGACCTGCCTTTATATCAGGGACGCCCTCGAACTTCACTGACGGGGGCATGGCTTGGCGACGGCTCCCAGGGAGAAAGCAAGATGGTTGCGCAAATGACGGCGAAACCCGATCACCGCGGTCCGAGCCGGTGTTACGGTCGGACGGTGCCGGCCGGCTGGGTGCCGGCTCTGACCCTGACCCTGACCCTGATTGCCGGCCGGGCGCTGGCCGGCGAGGGCGGCGGTGGGTTGCCCCAACTGGATCCGGCGACGGTGCCGACCCAACTGTTCTGGTTGGCCGTAAGCTTTCTCGTTCTCTACTACATGTTGTTCGGAGTCGCGTTGCCCCGGGTCGAATCGGTCTTGCAGGAACGTGACAGCCGGATCGCCTTCGATGTGGTCAAGGCGGACGAACTGCGGGCCGAAGCCGATGCCGTGCTGGCTGCCGCGGAGCGGCTGCGGGATCAGGCGCGGTCCCAGGGCCAGGAACTGGTGGCGCGCACCGGCCGTGTCGGCCTTGCCTCGAACCGGTTGTTGATGGCCGAGTTGGACGTGCAGTTGATGGCCCGGATCAAGGATGCCGAGGCCCGGATCCTGGCTGCCAAGCTGACGGCGCTGGCGCAGATCGACGAGGTTGCCGCCGAGGCCGCCCGGGAACTGGCGGCGCGGCTGGCCGGAGTTCGGGTCGATGATGCCACGATGGCGGCCCTCGTCGGGCAGGTCGCCCGGGACGGGTTCCTGGGGCGGGTTCCTGGGGCGGGCGCCCCGCAGCGGTCCCGGCCCCGGTCCGCAGCCGAAGCGGCGGGCTGACCAACCGTCGGACGTTCCTGTCGTCAAGGCCCTGCTGACGATCCCCCTCTGTTTACCCAATCCAATCCCTGTTTACCCAACCCATAAGGAAGGAATCCGGTATTATGGACGCAGAAACCGCCAGGATCGTTGCTGTCGCCCTGACAGTGATCGGCACGAACCTGAAGTATGTCGGGGCCGGCGCCGCGGCGATCGGCTTGGCCGGGGCCGGCGCCGGGATCGGCAACCTCTTTGCCTCTCATGTCGCTTCGGTGGCCCGCAATCCCGCGGTCGAACAGAAGATCTTTCCGATCACGATGCTGGGTTTCGCCCTGACCGAGGCGGCCGGACTGTTTGCCCTGCTGGTCGCCTTTCTCATCCTGTTCACCTGATCCGGGTTGGCGGGCAGCCGGCCGATCAGGCCGTTTGTCCGCCGGTCCGGGCACTGAGAGTGAGACGAACCAGCCCGGCGAGGCTGCGCACGGCCATCTTTTCCATCACCCGCGCGCGGTAGATTTCGACGGTGCGCGGGCTGATGCCCAGCTTGGCGCCGATCATCTTGTTCTGAAGCCCGAGGACCATCAGCTCCATGACCTCGGCTTCGCGGGGGGTCAGCGTGTTCGCCAGACTTTGGAATGCCTCGGTGGCGGCGCGGCTTTCCCGGGCCGCCGACTCGCGGTTGAGCGCCTGACGCACGCTGTCCAACAGCCGGTCGGGATCGAAGGGCTTTTCCAGGAAATCCACCGCGCCGGCCTTGAGCGCCTCCACCGCCATCGGCACGTCGCCATGACCGGTCAGCATCACCGCGGGACACCCCGGAGCCAACCCGGCGAGGCGGCGGAGCAGCGCCATACCATCGATGCCCGGCAGCCGGACATCAATCAAAGCGCAGCCGAAACGGCGCCCGGCCAGCGACTCCAGGAACGCCTCGGCCGAGGCAAAGCATTCGGCGCGCCAGCCGGCGGCGCCCAGCAGCACCGCCAGCGCGTCGCTCAAGGCATCGTCGTCGTCGATCACCGCCACCACGGCGCTCTCGGGATCGTGGGCCGGTTCGGCGGGTATGCGCGCGAGGGGGGGCGGTTCAGACATCGGCAACCTGAAGGTCGAAATGGAACGCGGCTCCCGGGGCGTCGCCGGGAACATGGCGCAACTGTCCGCCATGGGCGGCGACGATGGTCCGGCTGATCGACAGGCCCAATCCCATTCCCCGATCCTTGGTGGTGGAAAAGGGCGTGAACAGTCCGTCCAGGGCGGCGGGGTCGATTCCCGGTCCGGTATCACGAACCGCCACATGGATCCGGTCTTCCTGACGCCCCGCCGAGACTTTAATCTCTTTCACGGGGCCGGGGGACTCGGAAAATGCATCGATCGCGTTGCGAATCAGGTTGAGCAGGACCTGCTGGATGTGGACGCGGTCGGCCATCACCGGCGGCAGCCCGGGTTCCAGATCGACGATCACGGCAATGCCGTGGCTGGCCGTATCGGTCCTGGCGAATTCGATCACCTCGGAGACGATGTCGCCGATGGATTCCGGGACCAGCGCGATCTCGCCCCGGTGCAGGAAGTCGCGCAAGCGGTTGAGAATATTGCCCGCCCGCACGGCTTGCGCGGCCAGCTTGTCGATGGCACTGCTGATTTTGGCCAGATCCGCGTCGGGTGCCTGGAGCAGCAGGCGGCAGGCCCTGGCGTAGGCGGCGATGGCGGCCAGCGGCTGGCTTTCTTCGTGGGCGATGGCGCTGGCCATTTCACCGATCACGCTGACCCGGGCGACGTGAGCAAGTTCGGTCTGGTGCTGGCGGACCAGTGCTTCGGCCTTGACCCGCCGGGTGATATCGCGCGTGACGACGATGGTGCGCGGACCCAGGCCACCATCAGCGTGTCCAATGGCCACCTCGGCGGGAAAACTGACGCCGTTCTGGTGCCGGCCGGTAATTTCGTGGGTCGGTTCCGGCGTTTCCGGGTTGAGGCCGGGCAGCAGGCGGGTGATCGGAACCCCGACCACGGCCTCGCAACTCCAGCCGAACACCTCTTTGACCGCGGGATTGGCCGATTCGATGACGCCGGCCGCGTCCACGGTCAGGATCGGATCGGGCGCGGTGTTGAGAATCGCCCGAAGCCGGGTCTCGCTTTCCCACAGCGCCTCGCTGACCTGCCGCCGCTCGCTGACGAAGGCGCCGACCAGCAGGCCGGTCAGCCCCAGTGTCACCATCAGCAACTGAAAGTCGATCACCGTCGGGGCGCCGTAGCCACGGACCTGGAATGCCACCTTGAGCGCGACCTGGGTCAGCAGTACCCCGAATGCCGCTCCGGCCAGGCCATGGCGGACCGCGAGCCACAGGGTGGGCAGGAAAGCCAGGTAGAACAGCTTGATTTCCTGGGGAAAATCAAAGGAGAAGATGAACCAGACGGTACCAGCCACGGTTGCTGCCTGGGCGATCAGTTCCATGACTGGCAGCATCATGCCAGGGTCGGTCGCCTGGCGTCGGCGTCGCGACCGCGGCCGGCTGGCCACCAGCAACAAGGGGGCCAGGGTCAGGATTCCCACGTAATCGCCGAGCCATGACCGCAGCACCGCCGGCCAGAAGTCGCCGGGAGCGATCATCCCGAAGGCCACGAAGTTGCCGACCAGTGCGCCGGCCACCAGCAATGCCGCGACGATGGTCACGGCCAGGAAGCGCACCAGATCCCGGACCCGCCACAGATCGGCATCGAGGCGGTACAATTTCAGCAGTATGGCGGCTGCGGCAACGTAGCCGCCGGCGGTCAGAACCACCGATAGCAGGGTGGGAAGTGCCGGCAGCCAGGGCGCGGCGAGGTGGCGTACCAGAAGTTCGCCGAGACCTATGGCCACCGGCACCGCCGGGGCGTAGCGCAGGCCGAACCGCAGCAGCAAGGCCATGGTCAGCCCCTGCGGTGGATCCCAGGGGGTGATGCCGATGGCCGAAAACGGATGCAGGAAGGTCAGGCGATCCAGGGTGACATGGGCCGCGACGTAAAGCCCGGCAATCGCCATGAAAGTGCCCAGGTCCGGCGTTCCGGCCCTGATGCCGCGCCCGCTTTTCTCCACTCCGGCCATGGGCGTTTCCTGATCTACAGGTCGGGGCAGGCGCACCGGCTTTGCCGGCATCCCGGTTATTTGGGTGTTGCCTGGCGGCTGCCGCCGCCGACGGGCCAGTCGGGCAGCAGTTGGCCGCGTTCGTCGTCGCGGAGGTGCCCGGCGAAAGCCGCGGCGGGCATTGGCCGGCAGATCAGGAAGCCCTGGGCATAACGGCAGTTGCGTTCCCTCAGAACCAGCGCCTGGGCCATGGTTTCGACGCCTTCGGCCACCACCGAAAAGCCGAGGCTGCACGCAAGGCCAATGATGGTGTCGATGATCGCGGTGTCGGTGGCGTTGTCGGCCACGTCATGGACGAACGAGCGGTCGATCTTCAGGGTATCGATGGGAAAACGCTTGAGGTACGCGAGAGACGAGTACCCGGTGCCGAAGTCGTCGATGGCCAGCCGCACTCCCAGCGCCTTGAGCCGGCGCAGGGTGTCGACCCCGCGGTCCATGTCGATCATCATCGCGCCTTCGGTCAGTTCCAGTTCCAGGACCTCGGGCGGCAGCCCGGTTTCGTCGAGAACCTCCCGCACCAGCCGGACGATTCGCGAATCGTAGAACTCCCGCGCCGACAGATTGACCGCGATCCCTTCCAGCAACAGCCCCGAGGCCCGCCAGGCCTGAGTCTGCCGGCACGCCTGCCGAAGCGTCAGTTCGCCAAGCTGGGCGATCAGGCCGGCTTCCTCGGCAATCGGAATGAACTCGCCGGGCGGAATCAGTATTCCGGAAGGATGGGTCCAGCGGACCAGCGCCTCGGCACCCACCACCCGCCCGGTCTCAAGGTCGAACTTGGACTGATAGTGCATCACGAATTCGTCGCGCTGGATGGCGTGGCGCAGGTCGTGTTCGATGTCCAGGCGCCGCGACGATTGCTGCTGCATCTCCTCGGAAAACAGGTTGTAGCGGCGGGGGCCGGAGCGTTTGGTGTGGTACATGGCCAGATCGGCGCAGCGGATCAGACCCTCGGCGGTTTCGGCATTGTCGGGATAGAATGCAATGCCGATGCTGGGCAGGCAGAACAATTCCCGTTCCGGCAACTGAAAGGGATCGCTGAAGGAATACAGCAGTTTCTCCGCGAGAAACGACCCGGAAAAGCGGCCGTCGATATTGGGGAAGATCATCACGAATTCGTCGCCGCCATAGCGTCCGACGATATCGGTGGCCCGGCTGGCGCTGCGCAGTCGCCGTCCCACCTGCTTCAGCAGCGCGTCACCGGCCCGGTGACCGAGGGAGTCGTTGATCTGCTTGAAGCGATCGAGGTCGAGAAAGGCCACCGCAATGCGCTTGCTCCCGGGGGCGGCCAGCCGGATCGCCTGATCCAACTGTTCATGCAGAAAACGACGGTTCGGCAGGTTGGTCAGCGCGTCGAAATTGGCCTGATAGCGGATGCGATCCTCCTGCTGCTTGCGCTCGGTAATGTCCGAGCAGGCCAGCACGAAGAATTCGGTCCGGCCGTCGGGATTGCGGACGGTGGTCACCGAGACCCAGGCGGCAAAAGGCTGGTAGTCGGGGCGGACGCATCCCAGTTCGCCGCGCCACTGGCCGGTGTCGTCGGCAAGCCGGCAGATGCGCTCGATCAGGCCCCGTTCCTCGAAGCCGGGCGCGGAAAGCCGGGGCGCCCGGCCGATCAGGTGTTCCCGGTCCTGACCGGTGACGCGGGTAAAGGCCGGGTTGGCGGCGCAGACCGTGAGCGCGCGGTCGATCACCAGAATGCCGTCGGAGACACTCTCGAAGACCGTGGCCAGCAGGCGAATCTGTTCCTCGGATGCCTTGCGTGCCGAGATGTCGGTCACCATGCCTTCGTAATAAATAATATCTCCATTGCGGTCGCGCACGCACCGGGCGTTTTCCTCGATCCAGATCACGCTTCCGTCCTGCCGGTGGACCTGGGCCTCGAAGTCCTTGACGACGCCTTCACCGGCCATGGCCCGGGCAAAGGCTTCGCGTCGCCGCGGGTCCACATAGAGTTGTTTTGCGATGTCGGTCAGGCCGGCAATCAAGTGCGCCGGCCGGTCGTAGCCGTACATCCGGGCCAGGGCCGGATTGACCCGCAAATAGCGGCCATCCACGGTGGTCTGGTAGATGCCCTCCACAGCGTTTTCGAAAATGCTGCGGTAGCGGCCGTCCTCATCCGAAACGAGCGCCGGGTCGCTCCCCGGATCATCGGCGGGCGGGTCCGACAGTCTCTCAACCTTCATTGGTTCGCACCATGACGTGTTTCCGTCCGCTGGCGGTGGCCCCGACCGGTCGATATGACGGCCGGTGCCGGGACTGCGCAAGAAATACGCCACCAGGATGGCGGGTACCAGCGAAGCCCGCGCAGGGCCGCCGTTCTGCCCAACGGGGCGGCATCGGCCTGTTTTCCGGGCTTTGGCGGCGGACTCAGCAGGGATCGGGGCGGATGCCTGCCAGTTTCATCTCGTGCATCAGGCCGAGCACCACGGTCGAAATATCCGGGAATTCGAGCGCCAGCTCGTGACGCTCGCGAACCCGCCGGATCACCCGCGCCCAGGTCCGGCCGCCGCCGGGAACCTCCTCGCACGACAGGGTGATCCGAACGTCGGTGCCCAGCCGCAGCGGCAGGGTGAAGTTGTCCAGCAACAGGCCGCGGGTCGACCAGTTGAGGGTGGTGTATTTCTCGCCATCCAGTTCGATGGTCAGTACCGGGTCCGCATAGCGGATCGCGCGACGCCGCTCCTTGCCGCCGGGGGCCCGGCTGGCGGTATCGCGCAACTCGGTCCGGCGCATCGCCTCGGCCTTGGCCTGCTTGTCGATGCCCCCGTCGGTGGTCAGTTCGATGACCTGCAAGTGTCGGTCGACGCTGCTCCGAAACTCCTCGTCGGCGCCGAACTGGACGGCCAGCGAAATATGCTGCCTGACCTTGCCAAGCAGGTCCTTTCTCGCGTCTTCGTCGCCGTTGTGCAGTCGGCGGTTCAGTTCCGCCATCAAATCGCCGACGCGCCGGGCGTAGGCGTCGCGCAGAATGAACTTGACCGACCGCTGAACCTCCTGCGCCCGCTGGTTGGGAAACTCCTTGATTCTGGTCAGTTCCTGAATCTTGTCGGCGCATCGGCTGAGGTTGTCCAACTGCCCGCCGTCGGCCTGGGCGCGCATCTCTCGAATGACCGCGTCGGCAGAGCGGAGCAGGGTATCCTGCACTTTACGTTTTTCGTCCGCATTCATGGCAGCACCATGATCAACGGGGTAACAGCCCTCGGGAGCTTGAGCGACCATCAAGCGACGTCCGGAAGCCCTACCCGGCAGAATTTTTCAATCAAATTTATCCTTCAATTTACCCGATTCGGACCGCTACCCTTTCAATACAAATAATATACCAAGAAAAAAGTCAGGGAGTCAACGGTGAGCGACTCGAGACCCTTGTTTCCGCGCTGCGAAAACCACGATACGCTGTGACCGTGGCCCGGTTCCGGTCCACGACCGCGTCACCACGACGGCGGAAATCATGAAAAAGGCGCAGGCGGGGATGATCAGTGCTCCTTTGCCGTCCGTGCCAGGGTCTCGACACCCTGTTACGCTGATCCCACCGGCGGCATACTCTGTCATGCGGCGGACCCGGCTCTCCGCATGCCCATGGCCCCGCTTGCCCGTGGTCCGGCAGGGCGAGGGATGCCGGCCGGCGGGCGCGGGGACAAGGGTCAATAGTGGCGAAGCAATCCCACCAGCCGGCCTTGAACCCGCACCCGATCGGCTCCGAAAATCCGGGTTTCGAAGGCCGGATTGGCGGGTTCCAGGGCGATGGCCTGCCCCTTGCGGCGCAACCGCTTCAGCGTCACCTCGTTGTTGTCGATCAGGGCCACCACGATGTGACCGCTTTCGGCGGTGTCGCAGCGCCGGATGATCACGGTGTCGCCGTCCAGAATCCCGGCATCGACCATGGAATCGCCGGCAATCTCCAGGGCGTAATGCTCGCCCTCGGCCAGCAGGCTGGCCGGGATGGCGATGGTCGCGGTGTGGTCGCGCAGGGCCTCGATGGGGGTGCCGGCGGCGATGCGGCCATAAAGCGGCAGCGTGACCGCTTCGACCTCGGCCGCCACCGCACGTCCGGGCAGGATACCGGCAAAGCCGCCCTTGATGACATTGGGTTGGAACCGGGGTGCGGACGGCGCCGCGGGCCGGGTCCCGGTGATCTCGCTGCCGCCGCTGCCGCCGCCGCCGATGCCGTCGGGCAACCGCACCACGTCGAGGGCGCGGGCGCGGTGAGGCAGACGGCGGATGAAGCCGCGCTCTTCCAGCCCGACAATCAGGCGATGAATCCCCGACTTGGACCGCAGACCAAGGGCTTCCTTCATTTCGTCAAAGGAAGGCGATACCCCGCCCTGTTGCAGGCGTTCGTGAATAAAGAGCAACAGCTCTTGCTGCTTTCGGGTCAGCATGTCCAATCCCCCTCTTTCCCGTGACGTTGCCGGCGGGCCACGACGAACAAAAGCAAAACGCTGGCTTATGTTCTAGGTTGGTTCGCGAGCGACGTCAAGCCCCTATCGCGACCCCCGGTTCACGTCGGAACCGGTTTGCATCGCGGTGGTGCCGCCCCTTGCCCGGCCGACCGCGGCCGGCGGCGGCGGGCGCTTTGCCGGATGCGGGGCCCTGGGTCGGGGCAAGGGGTCAGGTGCTGAGGTGGCCGCCGTCGAGCCGCAGAATCTCGACCCGGTCGCCGGTTGCGGCGGCGGGCGCCCCGGGCGGGCGGATGATCAGGCAGTCGGCCGAGGCCAGGGTGCTGAGGATGCCGCTGTCCTGTTGGGCGAACGGGGTGGCGGTGAGGTCGCCGCCGGCGTCCCAGCCCAGGCTGGCCCTCAGATACGCCTGGCGTTCGTCGTTGGCGGGCAGCGGCAGGCCGAGTCGGGCAGTGGGCGGCAGGCCGGCATCGGGCGGTTGCGCCAACAGCACCCGCAGCGCCGGGCGGACGAACAGCAGGGCGGTGATCAGGCTTGACACCGGGTTGCCGGGCAGGCCGAGCAGCGGCACCGAGCCGACCCGGCCGAACAACAGCGGTCGTCCGGGACGCATGGCCACCCGCCAGAAGTCGACGGTTCCGCCCTGACGGCCGAGCACCCGGTGAACCAGATCGTGGTCACCGATGGAGGCGCCGCCGGTGGTGACCAGCAGGTCGGTCCCTTCGGCGGCGGCGGCGCAGGCAAGCAGCGACTCGGCGTTGTCCTGAGCCACCCCCAGATGGACCGGAATGCCGCCGGATGCGGTCACCAGCGCCATCAGCGCGAGGGTGTTGGAGCTGACGATGTGGTGGGCGCCCAGCGGTTCGCCGGGCAGCACCACCTCGTCGCCGGTGGCGAGAATCGCCACCCGGGGCCGGCGTCGGACCGGCAGCCACGGGACATTCATGGCCGCAATCAGGCCCACGTCGCGGGCGGTCAGGGTCTTGCCGGCGGGCAGGCAGATCTGGCCGGCGGTGAAGTCGATGCCGGCCGGGCGGACATGCCGGGCCGCCGGAACCACCTCGGCCACGGTGATATGGCCGTCGGCATCCAGTTGGGCGATTTCCTGGGCCGCCACCGCGTTGGTGCCGGACGGCATGGTGGCGCCGGTGGCGATGCGGACCGCTTCACCGGGATGGACCGCGCCGCGGAAGCCCTGGCCCGCCGCCACTTCGCCGATGACGTGGAGGCGGACCGGCAGGCGCCGTTGGAAGTCGTCGGCGCGCACGGCGTAACCGTCCATGGCCGAGACGTTGTTGGGCGGCTGGGTGGTGCGGGCGACCAGTGGTTCGGCCAGTACCCGGCCCAGGCATTCGGCGACGCTCACGGTTTCTGCGGGCAATGGCGCGAAGGCGGCGGTGACGCGGGCGAGGGCATCGGTGACGGAAATCATGCGGGACCTCTTGTGTTCCAGGACCAGGGTGCCTTGCCCCGGAGATCGTAGCGGAGGTTTTGGTACCAGGGTCAGGGTCGTGGCACGTCCGATCGACGGCGTGGCGCTCCACAGGGTGGCGCTTCGGGCGGGTCGGACCTGCCGCCTTGTTCCGGTGGTGAAATGGCCGGCGCCGCCACCGATACCGCGGTCAGGATTGGCGGGTCAATGCTCCGGGCCGACCGGCGGCGGCGGCCGGTGCAGCAGGGCGCGGGTCGCCGCGGCGACATCGGCGTGGCGCATCAGCGATTCGCCGACCAGAAAGCCGCGGATGCCGGCCGCGGCCAGCCGGGCGAGGTCGCCGGCATCGGCGATGCCGCTTTCGGCGATGGCCAGCCGGTCCTCGGGAATGTGGGGGGCCAGGGTCAGCGAGGTCTCGAGGTCGACGGTCATGGTCCTGAGATTGCGGTTGTTGATCCCGATCATTTCCGAGGCCACGGTGGCGGCGCGTTCCAGCTCGTGGCGATTGTGAACCTCCACCAGCACCGCCATGCCGTATTCGTGGGCGGCGGCGGCCAGCTCGGCGGCCTGGGCGTCGCTCAGGGCGGCCAGGATCAGCAGCACGCAATCGGCGCCCAGCGCCCGGGACTCGGCGATCTGGTAGGGCTCCAGCATGAAATCCTTGCGCAGCACCGGCAGGCCGCAGGTGTCGCGGGCGGCGCGCAGGAAGGAATCGTCGCCCTGGAAGTAGGGCTTGTCGGTGAGCACCGAGAGGCAGGCGGCTCCGCCGGTCTGATAGGCCCGGGCCAGCATCGGCGGATCGAAGTCGGCGCGGATCAATCCCTTGCTGGGGCTGGCGCGCTTGATCTCGGCAATCAGGCCGTAGCCCTCGAGGGTGATGGCCTGCCGGAGGGCGGCGGCAAACCGCCGCACCGGGCCGGCGGTGAGCGCCTGGCGATCGAGTTCCGAGAGGGGGACGGCAGCCTTGCGCTCGGCGACATGGGCGCGCTTGTCGGCGCAGATACGGGCGAGCACGTCGGGTACGGCGTCGGCCATGGCGGCCTCCTGAAGCCGGGGGCGATTGATCCTCGGGTATACACCCGGAGATCGCAGTCGTCACCGGTCACGGCGGCACGGCAGCGGGTCCTGCCGCTGCCGCCGGCGTTCATCACGCCCCGGGACGGAGCGGAAAAGCAGGACTGCGAACGTGCCGCGGCCAAGCGTTGGCTGACCCGCGTTGGTGCTACCCTGGCGCCGCTCCGGCCGGTCTATCTCGGCGACGACCTTTATGCCTGCCAGCCGATTGCCGAGGCGATTCAGGCCAGCGGCGGCGCCTTCATCCTGACCTGCAAGCCAAGCTCGCACAAGACGATCACCGAACATCTTGAAGGCGCCGAACTGACCGAGCACCGTCAAGTCATCCACCAGCCCGGAAAGAAAAGTACCTTCATCTACCGCTGGCTGAATCACGTTCCGTTGCGGGACACCAAAGACGCCCTGATCGTCAACGGGTTCTCCGTCGAAATTCTGAATGCCAAGGGGCGCCGGACCTATCACAATTCCTTCGTAACCGACCTGCCGGTGACCGCTGAAACCGTTGCCGACCTGGCCGCCTGCGGCCGGGCCAGATGAAAGATCGAGAACGAGAGCTTCAACGTTCTCAAGACCGGCGGATACAACCTCGAACATAATTTCGGGCATCCTGAAAAAATTGGCCAAACCGGCCAATGAGAATTGCTGGCGGTAAGGCCGGCCGGCGGGCACCAGGTCCCGTTTCCGTCCGATCCGGTTGGACCGGCGGCCCCGGCACATTATGCTGTCGCGGTAACGACGCACGGGAGAGTCCGCCCATGACCACGCCGGCATACCCAGAGGGTCCCCGGACGGCGGCGGGCCTGCTGGCGGCGACGCAGGCAGCCCATCAGGCCGGGCGATTGGACGAGGCCGAGAGCGGATACCGCCGTCTCCTCGAGACCGACCCGGACCATGCCGATGCCCTGCATCTGCTGGGTGTGGTCCGGCATCAGCGGGGGGATGAGGGCGCGGCGGTGGCCTTGATCGGGCGGGCGATTGCGCTCGGCAACGACAACCACAAGTCCCATTACAATCGGGCGACGGCACTCCAGGCCCTGGGCCGGCTGGACGAGGCGCTGGCCGGTTACCAGCGGGCGGCGGCGCTGGCGCCGACGCTGGTCGCGGTCCGGCTGGCTTTGGCCCAACTGCTGCACCGGTTGGGCCGACTCGACGACGCGGCGGCGGCCTACCGGGTGGCGCTGGGGCAGACCCCCGAAGATGGCGCCCTGCATTTTGCCCTGGGCACCGTGCTTCAGGCCGCGGGCCGGCTCGAGGAGGCCGAAGAAAGCTACCGGTGCGCCCTCGACCACCGCCAGGACCACGCCCCGACCCTGGTCAATCTCGGGACCGTGCTGCACGCCCGCGGCCGGCTCGATCAGGCCGCGGCCTGCCACCGCCGCGCGGTGGCGGCCGAGCCCGGCTTCGTTCCGGCCCATCTCAACCTGGGCGCGGTGCTCCAGGCCCAGGGCCGGCTGTTCGATGCCGTCAAAAGCTATCGCCGGGTGCTGGCGCTGGCCCCGGCCGAGGCCACCGCCCATTTCAACCTGGGATGTGCGGTGCAGGCGGTGGGCTGGCTGGACGAAGCGGTGCGCTGTTACCGCGAAGCCTGCCGGCTGGCCCCCGATTACGCCGAGGCCCATAACAATCTCGGCCAGTGTCTCGAGGCCCGGGGGCTGCTTGCCGAAGCCGTCGCGGTCCACCGCCGGGCCTGTGCCCTGAGCCCGGACCGGGTGGCGTTCCACAACAATCTGGCCTGCGCCCTGTATCTGCTCCATCGCCGGGACCCGGCGGCGGCGGGCGCCGAGGTTGCCGCCTGGCTGGCCGCTCACCCTGACCAGCCCATCGCCCGCCACATGGCGCGGGCGCTGACCGGCAGCGGCCCGCCGCCGCCCCAGCCTCCGGCAACCTATGTACGGACCCTGTTCGACGGCTTTGCCGCCAGCTTCGAACGTGAGTTGCTGGGCATCGGCTATTGCGGCCCCCGACTGATGGCCGAGGCGTTCGCCCGGATCCTGCCGGTGCCGGCGGCCGACCGCGCGGTGCTGGATGCCGGCTGCGGCACCGGCCTGTGCGCGCCGGAGTTGCGGCCGTGGGCGCGGACCCTGACCGGTGTCGACGTTTCACCGGCCATGCTGGAACACGCCCGCCGCCGGGCACTCTACGATACCCTGGTTGCGGCCGAACTGAGCGACTACCTGCCGGCCCATGCCGACACCTTCGATCTGATCGCGGCGGCCGACGTGCTGTGTTATTTCGGCGACCTGGAGTCCGTGATCGCCGGGCTGTCGGCGGCATTGCGCCGGGATGGGGCGCTGGCCTTCACCGTCGAGCAGGCGCCCGATCCCGACCGGCCGTTCGCTCTGGCGGCCCATGGCCGTTACCTCCACGGCGAGACGGCGCTGCGGGCGACCCTGGCCCGGCACGGCCTGACCGCAGCCCATCTGTGGGTGGCCAATCTGCGGGACGAGGATGGCCGGCCCTCGCCCAATCTGGTGGTGCTGGCCATCCGGGGCCGATTGGCCCGGCCGAAGTGATCAAGTCCGTGATAAAATCGTTGCAGGTTGGCCGATAACGGCTAATACATTGTCGGCTGCTTTGAGGGTCTCCGGCGCGCGCCACCGGAACCCGGTTCGTTCCCGGAGTCGACGCATGACCGAGGTCCCCCCCATTACCGAAGACGATTACGGCGAACTGGAGCGATTCGTCGCCCGAACGGCGCGCGGTCAGGCGTTTCTGAAAGAGCATGAGCGGCGATCGCAGAAGCTGGCCGCCGAGGAAGTGATCCGACTGGTCAATGACCTGCGCGAAAGCTGGCGCCAGACTGCCCAGGCCGCCAACACCGCCACCCAGGTCGAGGTGCTGCGGCGGGAACTGATGGACATGAGCGCCTCCATCGTCCAGGCCCGACGCGAGATCGCGGCGTTGCGGCCCCCGTCCGGCGACGGCAACGACCGCATCGTCACCGCCACCAACGAACTCGACGCCATCGTCCAGTCCACCGAGCGGGCTTCGTTCGAGATTCTCAACGCCGCCGAGCGGATTATGGATCTGACCATGCGCCTGCGCGGAGCCAATGCCCCGCAGGAGATGTGTCACGATCTCGAAGACCAGATCACCAACATCTTTACGGCCTGTTCGTTCCAGGACCTCACCGGCCAGCGCACCACCAAGGTCGTGAACGCCTTGCGCTATATTGAACAGCGGGTCTCGGCGATGATCGCGATCTGGGACAGCGACGGGGGCTTGCGGCAACTGGGGACAGAGCCGCTCGACCGGCGGCCCGATGCCCATCTGCTGAACGGCCCCAGCGACAACGGCGTCAACCAGGACGAAATCGATCGCCTGCTCGGTGGCGGGCCGCCGGCCCCGGCCCCGGCCCCGGCCCCGGCCCCGGCCCCGGCCGCGCCGCCGCGCACGCCCGCGCCGCCGAAACCGGCGGCGCCGCCGGCGCGACCCGCGGCCGTCGTCGCGGACAGCGTCCCGGACGGTGGTTCGAGTCTCGGCCAGAACGATATCGATTCGCTGTTTCCGTGACGGTGCCACGTCAGCGACGGTGCGACGTCACCAGGGTATCGCTGCCCCTTCTTTCCCGGTCCCGGCGATGGTATACCAGCCGCACCATCCGTTGGCGCCGCCGCCGCATCACAGGACCGCTGCGACCCCGTTTTTTTGCCGCGCCAAAGGCCGTGCCAGATCCCGAACAACACTTCGCGCCCTTTCCTACCGGGAGTCATGCCCCCCATGAGCAAAATAAAGGTCGTCAATCCGATCGTCGAACTCGACGGCGACGAAATGACGCGCATTATCTGGCAGTTCATCAAGGACAAGCTGATCCTTCCCTACCTCGATCTCGAGTTAAAGTACTACGATCTGGGGATCGAGAACCGGGACCGGACCGCCGATCAGGTCACCATCGACTCGGCCAATGCCATCAAGCAGTACGGCGTCGGCGTGAAGTGCGCGACCATCACGCCCGATGAGGCGCGGGTCAAGGAATTCAACCTCAAGAAGATGTGGAAGTCGCCCAACGGCACCATCCGCAACATTCTGGGCGGCACCGTCTTCCGCGAGCCGATCATCTGCCACAACGTGCCGCGCTACGTCCCGGGCTGGACCAAGCCGATCATCATCGGCCGTCACGCCTTCGGCGACCAGTACAAGGCCACCGACTTCGTGGTGCCCGGCCCCGGCAAGCTCACGATCAAGTGGGCGCCCAAGGATGGCGGGACCCCGATCGAGCACGAGGTGTTCGACTACCCGGATGCCGGTGTGGCCATGGCCATGTATAACCTGGACGAGTCCATCGCCGGGTTTGCCCATGCCTGTTTCCTCTATGGTCTTGACCGCGGCTACTCGGTCTATCTGTCGACCAAGAACACCATCCTCAAGGCTTATGACGGCCGTTTCAAGGACATCTTCCAGCAGGTGTTCGACCAGGAGTACAAGGAGAAGTTCTCCCAGGCCCGGTTGGTCTATGAGCACCGTCTGATCGACGACATGGTGGCGTCGGCGATCAAGTGGGAAGGCGGGTTCGTCTGGGCGTGCAAGAACTATGACGGTGACGTCCAGTCCGACGTGGTGGCCCAGGGCTTCGGCTCCCTCGGCCTGATGACCTCGGTGCTGATCACCCCCGACGGCAAAACCGTGGAGGCCGAGGCCGCCCACGGCACGGTGACGCGCCACTATCGCGAGTACCAGAAGGGGCGCGAGACCTCGACCAACCCCATCGCCTCGATCTTTGCCTGGACCCAGGGCCTGACCTATCGCGGCCGGTTCGACAACACCCCCGAGGTGTCGCGATTCGCCGCCACCCTGGAAAAGGTCTGCGTCGATACCGTCGAAGCCGGCTGGATGACCAAGGACCTGGCCATCCTGATCGGCCCCGACCAGCCGTGGCTGACCACCCGGCAGTTCCTGCACCGCCTGGACGAGAACCTCAAGAAGGAAATCAAGGGCTAAGGTGGCAAAAGGCCAGGGGCACCGCCCCTGGATCCGGCCTGATCACGTCCAGGTTTCCAAAGGCCGTCGGCCTTTGGTGGGGTCCAGGGGCAAAGCCCCTGGTCGCCGAATCGGCTGGAAACCAAGGTCATCGGTCTGGAGACCCGGATCGAAGCGGCCAGGTCCGACACCCTTGGGGCACTGACCCGCCGCAGGATTCCGGGGCTGTTGTCCGACAGGCGCCAGGATGCGACAGACCGTTGAAATAAAAAAGGTTTTGTGGGCTCCGCCTACACCCGCAAAAGGCCGGTCGGCCCTTTGAACCCATGACGTTAGGAGGTCGAGGAGGCGCGCCTCCTTGCGGGTGCAGGGCAGAGCCCTGCAAAATCAAGGCAACATCTAAAGGCCGCTGTCCTTGACCCGGAAGTTGTGGTGGGCCTCGACGTAGCGCACGGTGCCGGTGGTCGAGCGCATCACCACCGAGTGGGTGTAGGCGCCGCCGGCAAAGCGACGAACGCCCTTCAGCAGGTTGCCGGTGGTCACCCCCGTTGCCGCGAACATGACGTTGCCATGGGCCAGATCGTGGATACCGTACTTGCGGTTGAGGTCCTTGATGCCCCAACGGACCGCCCGGTTCCGCTCGTCATCGTTGCGGAACAGCAGGCGGCCTTGCATCTGCCCGCCGATGCATTGAAGCGCGGCCGCGGCCAGCACGCCCTCGGGGGCGCCGCCCGAGCCCACATACATGTCCACGCCGCTTTCCGGTTGGGAGGTGGCGATCACCCCGCTCACGTCGCCGTCGGTAATCAGCATGATCCGGGCGCCGGCCTCGCGCACCTTGGCGATCAGTTCGGTATGGCGCGGCCGGTCCAGAATGCACACCAGCAGGTCGGAGACCTCGGCGCCTTTGGCGTTGGCCAGGTTGCGCAGGTTGACCGCGGGCGCCTCGTCCAGGTCGACCACACCGTCGGGCAGACCGCCGCCCACCGCGATCTTGTCCATGTAAACGTCGGGCGCGTTGAGAAAGCCCCCCTGGTCGGCAAAGGCGATCACCGCCAGTGCATTGGGGCCGCCCTTGGCGGTGATGGTGGTGCCTTCCAGCGGGTCAAGGGCGATGTCGACCTTCGGTCCCTTACCGGTCCCGACCTTCTCGCCGATATACAGCATCGGCGCCTCGTCGCGCTCGCCCTCGCCGATCACCACGGTTCCGTCGATGACCAGGCTGTTCAGCGCCTGACGCATGGCATCCACCGCGGCCTGATCGGCCTGCTTCTCGTCACCCCGGCCCATCAGCAGGGAGGCCCGCAACGCGGCCGCCTCGGTGACGCGAACCGCCTCCAACGCGAGGTTGCGGTCCATTCTCAGATTTTCGGCTTGCGGCATTGATAGTCCCCGATTGTTACAGGCTTTAAAACGGCTCGATTCTGATCCGGCGCGGCGGTTCCATCACCGGCCCCAGCCCGGCGATGCGATCGAGCGCGCGCTGCATGGACGCTTCGTCGGTATCGTGGGTGGTCAGCACCACCGGCACCTTTTCCCCGGGATCGCGCCGGTCCTGAAAGAACTGGGCGATGGAAACGCCGCTGGCCGCCAGCGCCCCGGCCACCGCGGCCAACACGCCCACCTCGTCGCGCACCATCAGCCGCAGATAGTAGGCCCCGACCCGGGCCGAGAGCGGCAGCGGCTCGATGGGGTCCAGGCTGGCCACCGGGACCCCGAAGGTCCGGGCGTGCCGGCCGGCGGCGATGTCGATCAGGTCGGCCACCACCGCCGAAGCGGTAGGCCCGGCCCCGGCGCCCCGCCCGACCAGCACCACCCGGTCGACGAAATCGCCGACGATGATCACCGCATTGAACACGTCTTCCACCACGGCGATGGGCGTACCCACCGGCACCAGACAGGGGTGTACCCGTTGTTCCAGAATGTCCCCGGAACGCCGGGTGATCCCGAGCAGCTTGATCCGGTAGCCGAGTTGCTCGGCATACTTGATATCGATGGCGGTGACGTGACGGATACCCTCGACATTGTCGGGGACCAGCCGGACCGGACCGCCGAACGCCACCGAGGCCAGGATGGCCAGCTTGTGGGCGGCGTCGATGCCGTCGATGTCAAAGGAGGGATCAGCCTCGGCGTAACCCAGCCGCTGGGCGTCGGCCAGCACCGCCTCGAACTCCAACCCCTCCTGCCGCATCCGCGACAGGATGTAGTTGCAGGTGCCGTTGAGGATGCCGTGAATTTCCAGGATGCGGTTGGCCGCCAGCCCCTCGCGCAGGGTCTTGATCACAGGGATGCCGCCGGCCACCGCGGCCTCGAAACCCAGCGACAGGCCACGCTCCTCGGCCTGTTCGGCCAGCGCCGTGCCGTGATGGGCCAGCATCGCCTTGTTGGCCGTCACCACATGGCGGCCGTGGGCCAGCGCGGTTTCGCACACCCGCAAGGCCACCCCGTGGGCACCGCCGATCAACTCCACCACCACATCGGCGGTGGCGTCGCGGGCCATGGTCACGGCGTCGTCGAACCAGCGCACCCCGGCCAGTTCGGCCTCCAACTCCGGGGGACGCACCAGCGCGGCGGCTGCCACCAGTTCGATGGCGCGACCGCAGCGGCGGCGGATCAGCTCGCTTTGCTGCCGGAGCAACCGGACGGTGCCGCCGCCGACGGTGCCGAGACCGGCAATGGCAACCCTGAGCGGCTCAGTCATGACTCCACCCTTGTCCGTGGATCCGAAATCAGCCGTGCCCGAGTCGCCGGGTCGGCCCCGGCCAGCGCACCGGCGACGTTGCTGGCGAAGAACGCCTTGATGCTGCGACAGGCCTGGCGGATGCGCTGCTGGTTTTCGACCAGCGCCAGCCGGACATGGCCGTCGCCGTACTCGCCAAAGCCGATGCCGGGCGACACCGCGACCCGGGCGTACTGAAGCAGCATCTTGGCGAAGTCGAGGGAGCCGAAATGGGCGAACGGCTCGGGAATCGGCGCCCAGGCAAACATGCTGGCCGGCGGTGACGGCACCTTCCAGCCGGCCGCGGCCAGACCCTCGATCAACACGTCCCGGCGGACCTTGTAGAGCGCCCGAATCTCGTCGACACAGTCCTGGGGACCGTTCAGGGCCGCGGCCGCCGCCACCTGTATCGGGGTGAAGGCGCCATAGTCGAGGTAGCTCTTGATCCGCGCCAGCGCCCCGATCAGCTTGCTGTTGCCCACGGCAAAACCGATGCGCCAGCCCGGCATGCTGTAGGTCTTGCTCATGGATGTGAACTCGACCGTGATGTCCCGGGCCTCGGGAATCTCCAGCACCGACGGCGGTGGCGAGCCCTCGAAGTAGATTTCGGCGTAGGCCAGGTCCGACAGGATGAAGATTTCATGTTTGCGACAGAACTCGACGATCGGGCGGTAAAAGTCGAGATCGACGACCTGGGCCGTCGGATTCGACGGATAGTTCAGCACCAGCGCCGAAGGCTTGGGCACGCTGTGCCGGACCGCCCGCTCCAGTTGCTCCATGAACGAAAAATCCTGGCCCACCGGCAAGTGGCGGATCGCCGCACCGGCCAGAATGAAGCCGAACGGGTGGATCGGATAGCTGGGATTGGGCACCAGGATGACGTCGCCCGGACCGGTGATCGCCTGGGCCAGATTGGCCAGCCCCTCCTTGGAGCCGATGGTGACGATCGCCTCGGTTTCGAAGTCGATGGCCACGTTGAAGCGGCGCCGGTAATAGGCCGATACCGCCCGGCGCAAACCCGGGATGCCGCGGGAGTTGGAGTAGCGGTGAGTCTTGGGATTGTGGACCGCTTCGACCAGCTTTTCGACGATGTGGGGCGGCGTCGGCTGGTCAGGATTGCCCATGCCAAGGTCGATGATGTCCTCGCCCGCGGCGCGCGCCCGCGCCTTCATGGCGTTGACTTCGGCGAAGACGTAGGGCGGCAGTCTTTTGACGCGGTGAAATTCGAGATCGCTCATGCCTGCTCCGGAACCTGCGGCCCGACACGGCCTGCCGGGCGGATTGACCGGAGACGACGTCCCCACCCGTCCCCGGGCCACCGGAGCAGGGGAACGTCGTCACCGCTCTCTTCATGTCACATTCCGCGGGCGTCCGAAAGGGACGGCGGACGCCCGTCAGGGGGTGGCGGCTATTTCGGGGGTGCCGCCGGTGTCACCGGCCCGGCGACGGCCCCGGCCGGCGCCGCCCCCGCGGTCGGGCCGGGTGTTCCGCCCGGCGTCGCACCGGCCGGCGCCGGCGGCACCGGCAGCGGCGGCGGCGCCGCCTCCTGCAACAATTCGTCGGCGGAGTGGCCGCTGCGTCGGTCGGCGTCCAGGGCGTCGACCGCCTTCTGCTGTTCGCCAAGCGCCGTCTTGCGCTCCGCATCGGTGGGAATGGTGGTCGGCCGCATCGGCACCGTGTACAGCGTCGGATAGTCCGGGTTGCTGTTGCTGAGCGGCCGAATCGGCGACGGCGGCGGCGGTGGCGGCGGATCCTCGAAATAGCCCTTCATGTACTGGTACCCGGCGCCCGTCACCAGCACCCGATCGTCGCAGCCGGCGGTGACGAGGACCGTCCCGGCAAGACACAATCCGGCCATGGCCGTCGTCGCCGGCCGGAGCCGGGACTCGGGCCGGTGCTTCGTGTAACCCGGCACTGCGCAGCCTCCCCGGCCGCCCGCGCGGCCGCCTTGACGTTTCTGGAAAAACATTGTGAATCCGGGCAGTGAAAATTCTGACGGGATGTTGTATGAAAAGACCCAACACATCAAGCCCGACTCTGCCACCGGGGCCGCGAGGGACGCCCGCGCCACCCGTATCCTGATCCGATCATAGTGCAATCGAAGGTAAAAAGGACACTCCCATGGCCGAAACGCAGGGCCCCGAGGTAAAGCTACCAGATCCGGTTGAAATGTCCCGGGCAATGGCCCGGATTGCTGAAAGGAGCCAGCGGCTCGTTACCGAGTTCCTGAGCCAGCAGGCTGCCGACGGCATGCGCGGTCCGTCCGACCCGTTCAACATTGGCCAGGCGTTCCTGGAAATGACGGCGAAGATGATGACCGACCCGAGCAAGTTGGTCCAGGCGCAAATGTCACTGTGGCATGATTATATGACCCTGTGGCAGCGCACCACCCAACGCCTGCTTGGCCAGGAAGCCGATCCGATGATCGCGCCGGCCAAGGACGACAAGCGATTCAAAGACGCCGCGTGGGACGAGAACACCCTTTTCGACTATATCAAGCAGTCCTACCTGCTGACCGCCCGCTGGCTCCAGGGAACCGTCAAGAGCGTCGAAGGTCTCGACGAAAAAAGCGCGAAGAAGGTTGATTTCTACACGCGCCAGTTTGTTGACGCCATGGCGCCCAGCAACTTCGTGGTGACCAACCCGGAGGTGCTGCGGACCACCGTCGAGTCGGGCGGTGAGAATCTGGTCAAGGGTCTGGAAAACATGCTGAAGGACCTGGAGCGTGGCAAGGGCCAGCTTCGGATCAGCATGACCGACTATGACGCCTTCAAGGTCGGCAAGAACATTGCGGTCACCCCGGGCAAGGTCATCTATCAGAATGATCTGATCCAGGTGATCCAGTACAACCCGAGTACCGAGCAGGTTTACCAGCGGCCGCTGATGATTGTGCCGCCCTGGATCAACAAGTTCTATATTCTTGATCTGCGGGAAAAGAACTCGTTCCTGAAATGGGCGGTTGACCAGGGCTTCACGGTGTTCGTGATGTCGTGGGTCAATCCTGACGAAAAGCTCGCGGCCAAGAGCTTTGAAGACTACATGGTCGAGGGGCCGTTGGCGACGCTCGACGTGATCAAGCAGGTGACGGGCGAGGAAGAGGTTTCGGCCATCGGCTACTGTCTGGGCGGCACGCTGCTGGCCTCGACCCTGGCCTACATGACCGCCAAGGGCGACAACCGGATCAAGAGTGCCACGTTCTTTACCACGATGACCGACTTCAGCGAAGCCGGCGAGTTGTCCGTGTTCATCGACGAAGAGCAGATTTCCATGCTCGAAGAGCAGATGAACAAGACCGGCTACCTGGACGGCAGCCAGATGGCCACCACCTTCAACCTGCTGCGGGCCAACGATCTGATCTGGTCGTTCGTGGTCAACAACTACCTGCTGGGCAAGGATCCGTTCCCGTTCGATCTGCTGTACTGGAACTCGGACTCGACCCGGATGCCGGCGGCGATGCACAGCTTCTATCTGCGCTCGATGTACCAGAAGAATTTGCTGGTCCAGCCGGGCGGCATCACCCTCAAGGGCGTGCCCATCGACCTGACCACGATCAAGACGCCGTCGTACTTCGTGTCGGCGCGCGAGGATCACATCGCGCCGTGGATCTCGACCTATGCCGCGACCCAGATTTTCACGGGTCCGGTCAAGTTCGTGCTGTCCGCGTCGGGCCACATCGCCGGCATCATCAACCCGCCGGTGGCCAAGAAGTACTGCTACTGGACCAACCCCAAGACCCCCAAGAACCCGGACGCCTTCCTCCAGGGCGCGACTCAGAATCCGGGCTCGTGGTGGACCGATTGGGCCCAGTGGGCGATCGAGCCGGCCCCGGCCAAGGTTGCCCCGCGGATCCCCGGTTCCGGTCCGTTGCCGGCCCTCGAGGATGCCCCCGGCAGCTACGCCCAGGTGCGCAATTCCTGAACTGACGGAAAGGGGGGCGGGAGAAATCCCGTTCCCCTTTTTCCGGTCTGGTGATGACAGCTTCGTGGGCTCTGCCCACACCCGCAAAGGGCCAGTCGGCCCTTTGAACCCATGACGTGAATGAGGTCAAGGAGGCGAGCCTCCTTGCGGGTGCAGGGCAGAGCCCTGCCAAAACAGATCAATCACAGGCCGGAATCGGCCGCCGCCCGGTGATGAATTCCTCTTTCGAGGCGGTGAGGAAGCGATTCCAGACCTTTGCCAGTTGCACCAGGTCCACCGACTTCAGCAGATAGTCATCGGCGCCCCGTTCACGCGCCCGGAGCACGCTTTCCATCGTCGAGTCGTTGGTGAAGACCACCAGATGGGTTGAGGGCCGGGCGCTCTTGATGTTACCGGCCAGCTTGAGCCCGTCTTCGCCACCGAAATGGCTGTCGATGAACAGCAGATCGAAATGAATCGCGTTGAAGGCGCGTTGGGCTTCGGCGGTACTGTCGGCACGGTACATCCGGTGACGGATTTTCAGGATGGCCAGTCCCTGGGTGAGCGCGGCGATGATGTCGGCGGAGTCGTCGATCGCCAGAATCGACACCGGACGCCGCGTCCGCGCGTGGTACGCCTGGAGGATATCCTTGGCCACCTGCTGGCTCACCGGTTTGCGGGCCAGGGTGACGGCGCCGGCATTCCGCGCGAACTGAATATTCTCGGCGGTGTATTCGCCGCTGATCATGACGACGAAGGCGTCCTCGTCGTAAGTACGGATCGCCTGCAACGCCCCCAGGCCGCTCACCCCGGGCATCCTGATGTCGAGCAGAACGATGTCGTATCGCTTTGCCCGGTAGGCCGAGATTGCCTCCTTGCCGTCGGCGGCCTCGCAGAAGTCGGGCTGATTGAGACCATAGGGAAAGGCGCTGCGGATCACCGAGCGCATGCTGCGGCTGTCGTCAGCCACCAGCACCTTTATCTTGCGTTCTTCACGAGCCATCGGTCATCGTCATTGCGCGTGGGTCGGGGATTGCGACAGTTCAGACTCGAAGCATAGCGTCAAGCCGCTACCGCTGGCAATGGTGTCCAGGGCCGTGAACCCGATTGTCCGCCCGGCCGCCGGCGGGTCCGGTGTTACGGGGCTCGCTTCCAGGTGGTGTGGCCTGCGGCGTCTTCCAGCCCGATGCCGGCCGCGGTCAGTTCCCGGCGGATGCGGTCGGCCTCGTCAAAGTTTCCGGTCCGGCGGGCGGCGGCGCGATCGGCGATGCGGGTGTTGATGGTGGCGTCTTCCAGGCCGCCCTTGAACCAGTCTTCGGGGGCGTGGCCGAGCAGGCCCAGCAGGTGGCCGGCGGCGACCAGCGCGGCGGCGGCGCGTGCCCGTTCGGCCGGGCTTGCGGCCTTGTTGATCTGAGCCGCCAGTTCGTGAAGGTGGCTTACCGCCAGCGGGGTGTTGAGGTCGTCCTCCAGGGCGGCCAGAGTCGGGAACACCAGCGGGTCGGCGGCGCCCGCGGCCGGGACCGGGCCGGCGTGGCGGAGCGCCGTGTACCAGCGGTCGAGCGCCGCCCTGGCCCGGCTCAGGCCGTCGGTGGCGAAGTCCAACGGCTGGCGGTAGTGGGTGGAGAGCAGCGCCAGCCGCAGCACCTCGTCGTCCCAACCGTCCTGGCGCAGGTCCTCGACGGTGACGGCGGCGCCCTCCGGGACCGTGACCACGCCGCTGTGCAGCCACACCCGGGCCGGCAGGGCGCCGTTGTGGGCGCAACGGCCGATGGCCAGCTGATTCTCGTGATGGGGAAATATTTCTTCGACGGCGCCGGCGTGGATGTCGAAGGTGGTGCCAAGGTGGTGATGTGACAGGGCCGAACACGCCACGTCCCAACCGGGCCGGCCACTGCCCCAGGGACTGGCGCGGCCACCCCGTTCCGGTGGCGCCGGCCTCCACAACACGAAATCGGCGGCATCCCGCTTGAAGGGGGCCGCGGCCTCGGGGTGGACCGGCGGCTCGACCGCCGCGGTTCCGTGCGGCTGGCGCGAGAGCTGACCGTAACGGGGCATGGAGGCTACCGGGAACAACACATGGCCGGCGGCAAGGTAGCCGTGGCCGCCATCGATCAGGGTTCGGATCAGCACGATGGCCTGATCCAGATGCGCGCTGGCCAGGGGCTCCAGGTCGGGATGCAGAAGGGAGAGGGGTGCCAGGGACCCGGTGACGGCGGGCAGCCGGTTGTCCAGGTCAGGGACGGCGCGGACGCACAGGACCCGGGGATAGAGCCGGCGCAGCAGCCGAAGCAGCAGGCCGAACACCACCTCTCGCCGCGCGTCGCCGATGGTGGCCCGGTCGCAGAGGGTCGGGCCACACAGATAAAGGCCGATCCGGTCCGGGGTCAGCGGCTCGAAACGATCCTTGCGCCGGGTCAGGGAATTATAAAGGTCCAGGGGCATCTTGCGCGTCCTGATGTCCGGCGCCCGCTCGTCTCATGCGCCGGATCTTCTTTTACCGGTCCCGATCCCGCTGCTCACGCCGTCAGACCGTTCAACCGGGCCTCGGCTCGCCGGCGGCCGATCAGCGGTAGCAGGTTTTTCAGCTCCGGTCCATGATCGCAGCCGGTCAGCGCCAGCCGCAGCGGCAGGAACAGCGCCTTGCCCTTGAGCCCGGTGGCGCTCCTGACCCGGTCGATCCAGCTTCCCCAGGTGGTCTCGTCCCAGGGCTCGGGCGGCAACAGGGCTGCCGCCCGAGCCATCAGCGCCGGGTCGGAAAGGGTCGGCGTCACCGTCCCGTGGCTGACCTGCCACCAGCGGGCGGCGTCGGAGAGCCGGGTCAGGTTGGGCCGCACCGCCAGCCAGAACCGTTCGTCGGCACCGTCAAGCCCCAGCGCCGCCAGCCGGCCGGCCATCGCGGCGAACGGCGTCAGGTGGAGGAGCCGGGCATTCAGGCGCAGCAGGTCCTCGGGGTCGAAGCGGGGGGTGGCCCGCGAGACCCGGTCGAGATCGAAGCTTCCGATCAGCTCGTCCAGGGTCAGGTGCGGCTCGACGGCGTCGGCGGTGCCGAGGCGTGCCAGCAGACTGAGCAGCGCCATGGCTTCGATGCCGTCGTCGTCGCGCAACGACGCGATGCTCAGGCTGCCAAGGCGCTTGGACAGGCCGTGGCCGGCGGCATCGGTGAGCAGCGGCAGGTGGGCAAAGGCCGGCACCGGGCCGTCCAGCGCCTGCCACAGCTGACTCTGCACCGCGGTATTGGCCACATGATCCTCGCCGCGGATGACGTGGCTGATCCCGAAGGCGATGTCGTCCACCACCGATGACAGGGTGTAAAGCGTCCGGCCATCCTCGCGCACCAGCACCGGGTCGGACAGGTCGGCGCCGTCGAAATGGGCCGGACCGCGCACCAGATCCGTCCAGCCCACCGGCTGGTGGTCGAGCCTGAAGCGCCAGTGCGGCCTTCGGCCTTCGGCCTCAAGCCGTGCCCGGTCGGCGGCCGGGAGCGCCAGCGCCGCCCGGTCGTAGAGCGGCGGCAGACCGCGGGCGAGCAGACTCTTGCGCTTCAGCCCCAGTTCCTCGGGGCTTTCGTAGCAGGGATACAGCCGTCCGGCGACTTTCAGCCGGTCGGCGGCTCCGGCGTACAGCGCCAGCCGGTCGGACTGCCGGGCCTTGAGGTCCCAGTCCAGGCCGAGCCAGCCGAGATCGCGCTCGATCCCGGCGGCGAACGTCGGCGTCGAGCGTTCGTCGTCGGTGTCATCGAGTCGCAACAGGAGCCGGCCACCGGCCTTGCGGGCGAACAGCCAGTTGACCAGGGCCAGCCGGATATTCCCGACATGGAGCAGGCCGGTCGGGCTGGGGGCAAAACGGACGACGACAGACATGATGCGGGGGTCTCGAAATCAGGGCGGGCAGACCGTCCGGCCATACTGGTCACGGTAGCACTGGATCGGCTGCTGATAGAGCGGCGGCGGCGGCGGGGGTGGCGGGGCGTAAGCGGGCGGGGCGCCATAGGCCGGCGGCGGGTAAGCGGGCGGTCCATCGGCGAGGCCATGCTCGCGCAGGCACTCCAATTCATCATGGCCGCGGCTGCGGCACAACTCGCGAATGCCGCGTTCGGCGGCCCGCGGGTCCTCGCGCTCGATGCACTGTTCCATACAGTCTTTGTAATTCTTGCCCGGCGCGGAACAATATTCCTGGCATCGCGAGGCCGCGATGGCTGTGTCGGGGACGCCGGCCAGAGCGGCCAGCGCCAGCGCCAGCGTCAGGGCGGCGGCGGCGGCGGCGGCCCATGGTCGCGCGGGCATGGAACGGTATCGGTTGATCATGGCGGTGCTCCGAACAGGTTCCCCTGACGGCAAGGGGCAGACAATGTTATCTAGGGGTTCGGGAGGGCCGGCAACAGGCGATTCCCGGATCGCCACCCGGTTGGGGCAAAAAATGCCGGTGGGCGCGGGGACCGGGAGGCGCCGCGGGTCGGTATCGGGGGTATGGGCAAAACCAGCGGCCGGGCACCCGGCGGCCGAAACGCCCGACGATTCAGCGAAAGGATGAAAACGCGCCATGACCAGTCGGACCGAAAATCCTTACGAAGTCGATCTCGATCGTAATGCCGCCAACCATGTGCCGCTGTCGCCGCTGTCGTTTATCCGACGCACCGCGGCGGTTTATCCGCACCGGACCGCGGTGATTCATGGGCAGATCAGGCGGAACTGGAGCGAGACCTATGAACGGTGCGTTCGTCTGGCCTCGGCACTGGCCCAGCGGGGCATCGGCGTGGGCGATACGGTGGCGGTGATGGCGCCCAACGTGCCCGAATTGCTGGAGGCCCATTTCGGCGTGCCGATGACCGGTGGTGTGCTCAATGCCCTTAATGTCCGCCTCGATTCGGAGGCCATCGCCTTCATCCTGGACCACAGCGAGACCAAGGTTCTGATTACCGACCGCGAGTTCGCCGCTGTGGTCAAGCCGGCACTGGCCAGGCTGGAGCGGCCGGTCCTGGTGATCGACATCGACGATCCCATGGCCCGGGGCGGCGAACTGCTGGGTGAGCTGACCTACGAGCAGTTCCTGGCCACCGGCGATCCCGATTTTGCCTGGACCCTGCCCGATGACGAGTGGCGGGCAATCGCCCTCAACTACACCTCGGGCACCACGGGAAATCCCAAGGGGGTGGTCTATCACCATCGCGGCGCGTATCTCAATGCCACGGGAAATATCCTGACCTGGGCGATGCCGCATCATCCGGTGTATCTGTGGACATTGCCCATGTTCCACTGCAACGGCTGGTGCTTTCCCTGGACGGTGACGGCCATGGCCGGGACCCATGTCTGTCTGCGCGCCATCGCGGCGCGAAGCATCTTCGATGCGGTGGCCGACCACAACGTCACCCATCTGTGCGGCGCGCCGATCATCATGGGCCTGTTGATCAACGCCCCGCCCGAGCAACGCCGTCCGATTCCCGCCGGCATCCGCATGATGACCGCCGGCGCGGCGCCGCCCGCGGCGGTGATCGAGAAGATGGAACGCCTGGGCTTTCAGATTATCCATGTCTACGGCCTGACCGAGGTCTACGGGCCGGTGACGGTGTGTGCCTGGCACGATCTCTGGGACCAGTTACCGGTGGAGCAGCGTGCGGTGTTCAAGGCGCGGCAGGGTGTCAACTCCCCGGTGCTGGAGGGGTTGATGGTCGCGAATGCCAACACCCTGGAGCCGGTGCCCTCCGACGGCACCACCATCGGCGAGGTGTTCATGCGCGGCAACGTGGTGATGCGCGGCTACCTCAAGAACCCCCGTGCCACCCGGGAGGCGTTCGAAGGCGGCTGGTTCCATACCGGCGATCTCGCGGTGATGCACGAGAACGGCTACATCGAGATTCGGGACCGTTCCAAAGACATCATCATTTCGGGGGGCGAGAACATCTCGACCATCGAAGTGGAATCGGTGCTTTATCGTCATCCTGCGGTGCAGGAAGCGGCGGTGGTGGCCCGGCCCGACGAGAAGTGGGGCGAAACCCCCTGCGCCTTCGTAACCCTCAAGCCGGACCAGGAGGTGAGCGAGGCCGAACTCATCGCTTTTTGCCGCCAGAACCTTGCGCATTTCAAGTGCCCACGCCATATCGTGTTCACCGAACTGCCAAAAACCTCGACCGGCAAGATTCAAAAGTTTGTTCTGCGCCAAATGGTTAAAGAGGTATAGAGAGCGTCGGCGGTTGCCGGCCGGGAATCCTCCGGCCGGCAACCGCGCGGGTGGCGGGGGGACGTCGCCAGCGGGCGCTCGGACTGGTGTGCCAGATGGGTAGCATCGTAACGAAGTCATTGACGGCGCCGCGCTGAAACAGGCAACACTGCCCTGTCGCGGTACGCCATCGCCAAACCGGGCAACTTGACCACAGGTCACACGAGACAACACCATGCAAGCGCAAATTTCGACTGTGGGCATTGCCGCTTTGATCGAGCGGGCGTCGCGGCTGATTCATTCCATCGGCTACGCCGAGGGACTGTATCCGGCACAGTGGACGGCGCTGCGCTTTTTTTCCGAGGCACCGCCCTCGGCCCGGACCACGGCCGGCCTGGCCCGGTTTCAGGGAATGAGTTTGGGGCCGGTGGCGCGGACGGTGCGGACATTGGTGGAAAAGGGACTGCTGGCCAGGGCGGCCAACCCGTCGAGCCGGCGTGCCGATCTGATTGCCGTGACCGCGGCCGGTCAGGTCCTGTTGAAGCGTGATCCCCGGGCGGCGGTGGCCGCGGCGATCGAGACCATGCCACCGGAGCACCGCGAGGCGCTGGCTTCGGCCATGGAGACCCTGCTGCACGGCCTGCTGGCCATCCAGCGTTTCCCCGAGCACGATCCCGCCGAACCCGGCGAGTCGTCCCTGGAAGCCGATGCCGATGCCGGCTGAATGGCCGAGAGGAGCATTAGTTGACCCGGGTGAGCGAGGTATCGATCGGTCATTTGCCGGTCACCCTGGCGGTGCAGTGGCCGCGATCCCGAAAGAGCGATACGACCTTGATCCGCCGGTACGATGGAAGCTCGGCAAAGATGAAATTATCTCGGCGGCGCCGATAATCCCCGACTCTATGACCGGCCCCTTGTTTTTCCTAAAACCATCATCACCCTGGAACGCAGTATGAGCCATCTCGGTTTTGCCAGGACTGTTCAGGCCGATACTGAGGGCTGCGGTGGCCGTGTTGATCCGTAAAACCGGGCGAGCGGTCCGGTCGGTACGCCCAGCAGGTAAAGCGCGAGGCAGGCGAGGTTGCGGGTGCTCTGCCGGAGATAGCCGTTGCGCCGGAAGCGTTCGGCCGAGGTGATGGCGGCGCCGGCCAGGAGCACCAGCCGGCCGCGGCCCAGGCGGCGGACCAGTTCCACGTCTTCCATCAAAGGCAGCGGCCGGAAGCCGCCGGTGTCATGATAGAGGGTCCGGTTTATCAGCAGGCCCTGGTCGCCGTAGGGCAGGACGAACCAGCGGCAGCGGCGCGCCACCCAACGTTCCAACCGCCGCGCCGCCGGGGCGTCGTCGTCCAGCGCGAAGCGGAAATAGCCGGCACGCCCTCCCGCCTCGGGGTCGCCGAGAAAGGCCGGGATCTCTCCCAGCGCCCGGGCGTCGAGACGGGTGTCGGCGTGCAGGAACAACAGAAAGCGGCCGGCGGCGGCGGCGGCGCCGGCCGCCAGTTGCCGGCCGCGACCCCGGGGCGCCGTCACCACCCGGGCGCCGCCGGCGCCGGCGGCGGCAACGGTGGCGTCACCCGAGCCGCCATCCACCACCACCACCTCGACGGCCAGCCCGGCACCGGCCAGCGGCGTCAGCCCGGCCAGGGTTGCGGGTAAGGCGGACGCGGCGTTCAGGGCCGGGATCACCACCGACAGGTCGATCCGGCGGCCGGCGTGTCGGAGCCCGCAACGTCTGGAGGTCAAGGAGGCCAGCCTCCTTGCGGGTGCAGGGCGGAGCCCTGCAAAATCACGGCAACGGCACCATTCCGGCGCATATCGGGCGTCTCCTCAGAACAAATGCCCGCCGCGCAGGGCCTTGGTCCGCAGATAAGCCTGATTGTGATCGTTGCTGGGGATGACGTGGGGCACCCGCTCGACCACATCGATGGCGCACCGGGCCAGTTGCGCCACCTTGTCCGGGTTGTTGGTCATCAGCCGCACCCGGTTGAAACCCAGTCGGTGCAGCATCTCGGCGGCGGGCAGATAGAGCCGTTCGTCGGCATCGAAGCCGAGCCGCTCGTTGGCGTCGAGGGTGTCGTAGCCCTGATCCTGGAGCTGATAGGCGCGCAGCTTGTTGACCAGACCGATGCCCCGGCCCTCCTGAGCCAGATAGAGCACGATGCCGCTGCCCTGGATCGAGATTTCAGCGATGGCCCGGCGTAACTGGTCGCCGCAGTCGCAGCGCAACGAGCCGAGCAGGTCGCCGGTGAAGCATTCCGAATGCAGCCGGACCAGCACCGGCTCGGTGGTCCCGGGTTCGCCGATGACGATGGCCAGGTGTTCGTGGCCGCCGTTGCTGGGCCGGAAGGCGATGATCCGGGCATCGGGCGCGTCGGCCAGAGGCACCCGCGCCTCGGCCACCGGCCGCAGTGCCCGCGCCGCCTGCCGCTGGTAGCCGGCGATGTCGGCGTCGGTCACCAGCCGCAGGTCATGGCGCCGGCACCAGGCCGGGTCGGGCCGGCAGTCGTGGGCGACCGTCGCCATGATCGCGGTGGGCAGCAGCGCCGCCAGCTTGGTCAGGCGGACCGCGGCAACCGCCAGGGCGTCGGCCTCGCCGACGGTGGTATGAACCGCATCGGCGCCCCCCGCCCCAAGGTCCGTCACCGGCGGGCGCCGGCCCGGTTCGACCAGGCCATGAATGTCCTCGACGCTCAGCTCGACCGCAGGCGTCAGCGTCACCACCCCCGGGCCGGCCGATCCGAGTAACCCGACGGCGGCGGCGCGCCAGCGGGTGAGGGCCAGCAGCGGCGCTGCACCGGCCAGCCGGCGCAGCCGGGCCAACGCTTCGGCGGTCAGGGTTTCGACGGCCAGCGCCAGGGCGATCCGGCCGGTTCCGTCGTCGATGGCGACGGGCTCGCCGCAACGGAGCGCGACCCGGGCGCGATCGACGAGGCGCAAGGCGTGGGCGTCGGTCTCGGGAGAAGAGGACAAGGGCATGGCCGGAACGAGAGGGCTGGGCTGCGAAACCGGGTGATGGGGAGAAAGGAGCATGACAGGCATCCCGACGCCGGGCTCCCGGCGATCACGCCGCGTTCTTACAGGTCCGACCGCGGCGGCGTCAAAACAGTTTGCAGGCGGGGCAGGTCTTCACCGGTTTCCGATGGCTTACCCGGCGGGTCACCGCCGGACTCCCGCGCAGTCCCGACTCGCAAGCCTATCGGGATGGCGGTGCGAAAGCAAAAGCGTGATTTGCAGGTCAGCGCGGTCGATTGCAGCCGGTGATCGCGATATGATCGGGTGTCGCGGCAGCCAGATGCGGACCGATCATGACGCCGGTAAAGCGGATTCTCCTTGTGGATGATGACGGGCCGTTGCGGCAGTCGCTGGCCGAACAGTTGCGGCTTTATGAAGAGTTCGAGACCGAAGAGGCCGAGACCGCGGGGGCGGCGCTGGCCATGGCCCGCGACGGCCGTTTCGATGCCATCCTGCTGGATGTCGGTCTGCCCGACATGGATGGTCGCGACCTGTGCCGGGTGATGCGGCGCGCCGGCGTGCGCAGCCCGGTGATCATGCTGACCGCGGCCGGCACCGATGCCGATACCATCCTTGGCCTGGAGTCGGGGGCCAACGACTATGTGACCAAGCCGTTCCGGTTGGGCGTGCTGCTGGCCCGCCTGCGCGCCCAGTTGCGCCAGTTCCAGCAGAGCGAGGACGCCACCTTCGCCATCGGCCCCTACAGCTTCCGGCCGGCGGCCAAGCTGCTCCAGGACGATCGGGCGAACCGCAAGGTCCGGCTGACCGAGAAGGAGACGGCGATCCTCAGGTACCTTTATCTGGTTGGCGAGAAGGTGGTCGGGCGCGACGTGCTGCTGGGCGAGGTCTGGGGCTACAATGCCGGCGTGACCACCCACACCCTGGAAACCCATATCTACCGTCTGCGCCAGAAGATCGAAGCCGACCCGTCCAACGCCCGGATTCTGATCACCGAGCCCGGGGGCTACCGGCTGGTGCCGTGAGTGCGGGAGCGGCGGGGCAGCCGCTCAGCCGCTCAGCCGTGGCGGATGCCGTCGGGGATGGTCCGTTCCGAGAAACGACGGAACAGGCGGCGGTTGCGCGGCTGGACCCGGCCGAGATGCCGGGTCTGATCGGCCAGCGTCAGCCGCCGGCGCCAGTAGCCCACGGCGTGGGGCGTGGTGCCGATCCGGCGGGCGATTTCCCGGTCGCTCCAGTCGGCGGTGGCCGGGTCGCGGAGCAGGTCGATCAGCGCCTGCCGCTTGTCGGTGGCGTTGGGATGGACGTGCTGGCCTTCCAGAGCCTTGCCGACATCCCAGAGCTGTTCGGCGGTTTCCCGGGCCAACTGGTGCCAGCGCCGGGTTTCCTGGCGCTGGCGGGCCAGTTCGCCGCGCTCCCGGGCCAGCGTCTGCTCCATCTCCTGGACCCGCTGCTCGAGGGCGCGGAGCTGGCGGCGCAACGCCTCGGTCTCCTGGCCGTCGGTGGCCGCGGGGGGCGGTTCCGGGCGTGGCGGCTCCCGTCGCGGCTCGGGCCGGCGCGCCATGGCGGCCAGATCGCGAAAACTCAACCCGGCGCGGGTCAGCATGATGCGGGCCGCGCGTAATGCCGACTGTGCCTCGCCGTGATGTTCGGATTCGGCGAGGGCGAGCACTTTGGCGAATTTCTCAGGATCCATCACTCTTGCGATACCCGCCGCCGTCAGGTTGTGTGGGCGTGGCCATCCTCATAGCGTGTGAGCGTGGCCCTCCGTTCCCCATTTCAGTGCTGCGTGAGCGTCGCCCACCGCCGAGCCACCCTATACCACATTCCGGATCGGAGCGAGAAAGGCCAATTGTCCGGTCAGCATGCGGGTACCGGCCGGTGGCCGAAGATGGCGGTGCCGACCCGGACGTGGGTGGCGCCGAAGCGCACCGCCAGCGGAAAATCGCCGCTCATGCCCATGCTGATTTCGGCCAGGCCGTGGCGGCGCGCCAGATCCGCGAGCAGGGCGAAGTGGAGTGCCGGGTCCTCGTCGTGGGGCGGGATCGCCATCAGACCGGTGACGGGCAGGCGGTACCCGTCGCGGCAGGCGGTCAGCAGCGCCTCCAGCCCGGTGGGGACGACTCCGGCCTTCTGGGGTTCCTCACCGGTATTGACCTCCAGATAACAGCGCGGTCGCCGGCCGCTGGCGGCCATTTCGGCGGCCAGCGCCGTTGCCAGCCTGGGCCGGTCGACGGTTTCGATCACGTCGAACAGCGCCACCGCGTCCCGCACCTTGTTGGTCTGGAGCGGGCCGATCAGGTGCAATTCAAGGTCGGGAAAGCGGGCGCGCAGGGCCGGCCACTTGGCGGCGGCCTCCTGAACCCGGTTTTCGCCAAAGACCCGCTGTCCCGCCGCCAGCGCCGCTTCCAGCCGCGCCGCCGGTTGGGTCTTGCTCACCGCGACCAGCGTTACCGCCCCGGCGGCGCGCCCGGCTTCCGCCTCCGCCTGCCGTATCGCCTGCCGCACCGAAGCGAGGGCGAGGGCGACCTCATCGTCATCCTCCTGTGGCGGGCGGGCCTGTGGCGGGCAGGGGGGCGTGCCGGCGTCGGTCACAACCGCCCCCTGTCGCCGCTGCCGCGGCCACCGGTGTCCGGCCGCTGGGTCTGTACCGAGTTTCGCACCGAGTCCCCCCCAATCCAACCGTGGACCTTTTTCCGAGCCCGTTATATAGAAGGCCCCGGCGATCGGCGGAAAGAGGATTGTGCCATGCAGAGCAGAGTCAGGGGTCTCCGGGGTCTCTTGAGTCATTTGAGCCTGTGGTGCCTCGCGGTGATGCTCCCGGCTGCGGCATGGGCCGACGATGCGCCGGCCAGGCCGGGAACCCCGCCGCTGGCCGCGGGTTCGGCCCTCGCCGGTCTGGGATTCGGCGACAAGCCTTACGTTCTGTCCGACAGCGGCACCTTTTCCGACACGATGAACCGGATCGCCGCCGAGTCCAAACGGTCGTGCGGGACGGTGGAGAGCTTCGGCTGGGAGATCGAGGGCGATGTTCAGGCGCGCGTCGACAAGCTCACCGGTTCCCTGCTGGGCTCCTTGCGCCAGGGAAAGTTCCTGGTCCGGGACGTCAAGAGCAAGGTGGTGCCCGATAACGGCACGGTTCAAACCTATACGGCCGAACGCAGCGACCGGCGTCTGCTGCTGCTGATGGCGTTGAGCACGCCCCGGAGTCGGACTGAAAAGACCGAGCTGGTGCTGCTGATTTGCGATACCTCGCAAACAGAGAGCCAACCGAAGTAGCGTCGGCGCGCCCGGCCCGATGGCTTCGCCTGTGATCCGGCCGGCTGAGGTCGACCTGACCGTATACGGACGGAATGATCCGGCGGTGTTCATGATGCGGGCAAAGGCCGATTCGGCCTTTGCCCGCATCATGAAAGTCCGGTGTTCATGAACCGGTTCACCCGATGCTGAACCGCGAAGGTGTTGCAGGGTGATCCGCTTTTTCGGGAAGTGACACCATCACGATCCTGTCACGGTTCCGTGGACCCGATCTGCTTGAAATGGGGCGGGGTGTAATCGGGTGGTTGCTGTCGTGCAACGCCCGGGACCACCAAAAATGGGTTGGCAATCGCCGCTGACCAGAGTATGCGAAGTGAAGCGTGGGATGGGGAAGCCTGACCTCGGTTGGAAATCCTGGCCGGGTCAGGGCGTGGCGATCGGCCGGCGGTTTCCGGTGACGACCGGATCACCGGTTCCGGCCACAGGCGTCACGGCCCCTGACCCGCGCGATCAGGGTGGTGTCTCAAGCCTGGGCCTTGCGGGAAAAGTTGGTTGGACCAAATGATGGACCTTGATCTGGACGCCACCATTCTTGACGGGATACCGCCCGGCGAGCTTGAGGACTTTCTGGCTTGGCGGAGTCGGGTGAAGGGAACCAATATTTCCGAGAAAACGCTGCTGGCGACCGACTATCTGAATCATTTCAATGAAATCGTTATGCTGATTGAAATGGTTCCAGATATGCCGATGATGCTGGACGAGTGCTATTTATGGGAACCCAGGTCGTATCAGGAGCATTTCAGGCAAAGCGGCTTCTCGGACAAGGAGCTGGCGATCGCTGCTTACGAGCATGTTCCGGCGAAATTTCGCGGACCATTTGAGGATACCATTATCCAGATGCAGATGGTTGTCAGTGCAACCATCCAGCGGATGGCGGCGGCGATCGAGGCTGACAACCTGGATCAACTGCGCTTCGATTGTCAGATCTCGGTTGGGGTGATCCACAAGATCATTCAGGTGGCCAATGGCATCATCCACGGGGCTGCCGGCATGATGGATCAGGAAGAGATTGACCTTTACCTGGGCAGTGCTTGAGCCGCGACCGGCGGCTGTGGGTGGTGGCCGTCGTGAGTCTGGCGCCTTCGGGTGATGTCACGTATAACGGGGGCCGACTGTCCGCCCCCCGGGGCATGCTGACGAAGAGGATGACAATGGCGAGCAACAAGAGGGCGATCAAGGCGGCGGCCAGACGGTTCTACGACGCGGTCGAAAGTGCGGCTTCCAGTCTGGAGGAGTTGGTTTCCTTCGGTGACGAGGACGTGTTCGAGGACATCGCCGAGGACCTGCTGGAAGATTCCCACGACGGGGAGTCGATCATCCGGCGTGCCTGGTTGGAACAGGTGGCGGCGTTTACCCTGCTCCAGGCGGTCAAACTCGACCTTGCCGGCGGTGAGGACGAGGAAGAGGACGAGGACGAGGAGGAGGTCGAAGCCGGCGAAGCCAAGATCTGAATCTGGCTGATTCGGGGCTGGGTGATCCGGCAGGCGCGGCCGGACCGCCCGGGGGGCGGCGGGGACGCCGGGTACCCACGGGACAGGCGCTCTCCCGGAGCGCGCGGCGCCGCCGCAGTTTTTCCCGGGAACCCGGGTTGATGGTGCTCCGCGCGCGCCGCCATCGTGGCGCCCGGTGTGCGGTGTCCGGGAGGCTTGCCGCTCGGGTGCGGCCCGTGCTTAAGTCGGTTCGACGCTTCGGTCGGTTCGACCGGGCGGCGGTGCGTGCAGGAAGGGGCTTCCGGCCGGGGGCGCCGACTGTTCCGCCGGGCCTCTCCATATTCCGCTGAAAGGACTGATTGATGAGTTTGCTACCCATGATCCGGGCTGCCGCCCTGGGGTTGGTGATTGGTGGCTTGGCGGCGCCGATGGCGGCGTTTGCGGCCGATTCTGCACCGGCCGGTGGCGCCGCAGGCGACGATCCGGTGGTGGCGCGAGTCGACGGCGGTGAGATTCACCGCTCTGAAGTGCTGACCGCGATGGCCTCGTTGCCGGCTCAGGTCCGGCAGATGCCGGCGGAGACCATCTTTCCGGCCATGCTCGACCAACTCGTCAACAGCCGGCTGGTGGCGGCTGCGGCCGACCGGCAGAAGCTGCGCGACGATCCCGAATTCCAGGAGAAACTGAAGCACGCCGAACTGCGGGTGCTCCAGGAGATCTATCTGACCCGCGCGGTGAAGGCCAAAATCACCGATGAGGCGCTGAAGCAGCAGTACCAGAAGTACCTGGAGAAGTACGTGGCGGAGCACCCGCCCCAGGACGAAGTCCGGGCCAGTCATATCCTGGTCGCCACCGAGGCCGAGGCCAAGGCGCTGATCGCACAACTGAAGGGTGGGGCCGATTTCGCCAAGTTGGCCAAGGAAAAGTCCACCGATGCCGCGGCGGCGGCGCAGGGCGGCGATCTTGGCTTCTTTACCCGCGATGCCATGGTGGCGCCCTTTGCCGAGGCTGCGTTCGCCGGCACCCCGGGACAGGTGATCCCGACCCCGGTTCATACCGAGTTCGGCTGGCATGTGATCCGGGTTGACGAGCGCCGCAAGGCCGCGCCGCCGAGCTTTGACGACGTTCGCGGCGATCTCGAGAACGAGTTGTCCCAGGACATCGTCGCCCAGGTGGTGGCGGAGTTGCGGGCGGGTGCCAAGGTTGAAGAGTTCCAGATGGATGGGTCGCCCCAGGCCAAAGAGACCCCGAAAGAGGCTCCGGCCGCGGCGCACTGACCGGGAAAAGGGTACGGCCGTCCCGCCGGCAACGGTCGGGACGGCCCTGTGCCGGTGCCGGTTTGCGGTATTATCTCTGACGTCCGATTGGGGACGTGAGATTCTGTGGCCGCACGGGTCCGGGGGGTGCTGTTGCCCGCTCGTGCCGGTCCCCAGCAAGAAGGACCCGAGTCGCCATGACCTCCTCACCCTCACCCTCGCTCTCTCCTCTGGCTCCCGAAGCGTTTCCGGCACTGCCGCCGGTCACGGGAGTTCGTCTGGCCACCGCTCAGTGCGGCATCCGCTATCAGGACCGCACCGACCTGCTGGTGGCGGCGGTGGTTCCGGGGACCACCGTGGCCGGCGTCTTCACGCGCTCTCTCACCGCTTCGGCGCCGGTTCTCTGGTGCCGTCAGGCGCTGAAGGGCGGGCGGGCGCAGGCGGTGGTGGTAAACTCGGGCAATTCCAATGCCTTCACCGGCCGCCAGGGTGAACGCACGGTGGTCGCCACCGCAGAGGTGGTGGCGGGGCTCCTTGGCTGCGCGCCGGCCGAGGTGTTTGTCGCGTCGACCGGGGTGATCGGCCAGCCGCTGGCGCCCGAGCTGATTACCAGCCGGCTGCCCGAGGTGGTGGCGGCGCTTGCGCCCGAAGCCTGGCCGGCGGCGGCCCAGGCGATCATGACCACCGACACCTTTGCCAAGGCGGCGACCCGGAGCGCCGTGATCGGCGAGACCACGGTGACGATCAACGGCATCGCCAAGGGTTCGGGCATGATTGCCCCGGACATGGCCACCATGCTCGCCTTCATCTTCACCGATGCCGCCATCGAGGCTCCGGTGCTTCAGAAGCTGCTGGCCGAGGCCAACGACGTGACGTTTAACGGCATCACCGTCGATGGTGACACCTCGACCAGCGACACCGTGCTGCTGTTCGCCACCGGCCAGGCCGGCAACAAGCCGGTGGCCAAGGCCGGTGCCGGACGGGTTCAGGATTTTCGCCGGGCGCTGGGCGAGGTTCTGCTCGACCTTGCTCATCAGATCGTCCGCGACGGCGAGGGTGCGGGCAAGTTTGTCACGATCAAGGTTGCGGGCGCCGAGGGCCGGAAGGCCGCGCGCCGGATCGCCTTCAGCATCGCCAACTCGCCCCTGGTCAAGACCGCCATCGCCGGAGAGGACGCAAATTGGGGCCGCATCGTCATGGCGGTGGGCAAGGCGGGGGAACGCGCCGACCGTGACCGCCTTCAGATTTTCATCGGCGGGATTCAGGTGACGGCCGGGGGGGCGGCGGTCCCCGATTATGACGAAGCCCCGGTCATGGCCCACATGAAGGGCCGGGAGATCGAGATCGGGGTCGACCTGGGTCTGGGCAAGGGCGAGGCCACGGTCTGGACCTGCGACCTGACCCACGGCTACATCGACATCAACGGCAGCTACCGGAGCTGATTTTGCAGGGCTCTGCCCTGCACCCGCAAGGAGGCGTGCCTCCTTGACCTCCAAAACTCACGGGTTCAAAGGGCCGATCGGCCCTTTGCGGGTGTGGGCAGAGCCCACGAGTCGGCGGGGGGCTGAAAGCGCCTTATTTCGGCTTATCGGGTTCGGCCCTGGAGCCGGTGAATAGGAATTCCATCGGTCCTTTTTCGATCTGGGTGCTGACCCGGGACAGGCTGGTGGTGAGTTCGCGCATTTCGGAGATCAGCAGCGACAGTTCATAGAGGCCGACGCTGGTGAAATCGCGCACCGGCACCCGGTTCTCCTTGACCATGCCCAAAAGCTGGTCCGAGAGCTGGTGCAGGGATTGGGACAGGTCACGCGCCTCGGTCGAGGTCTTGACCACCTCGGCCACCGCGACATCGGCGTGGTCGTTGACCTTGTCGAGGGTGCCCTGCACCTTGTCCAGCGTGCCGTTGACGGCGGCAACCACCCCGTCCAGATGGGCCGCGGTGGATTTGACCAGGGACATGGTGTCGCCGACGGTGCGGGCGGCGGCGGCCAGTTCGACGGTCATCTGGTGAAGATTGGCCAGGGAGTCGGCGATGCGGTGCTCGTTCTCGGGGCTGAGCAACCGGGTCAGCCGGTCGCCGATCTCGGACAACTGATGGGCAAGGTGTGGGGCGGCGTCCATGACCTCGGTCAGGGTTGAACTCCGGGAGGGAATTTCCGGGATCTGGTCGTCGTGGCCCTCGATGGCCGGGGCCGTGCGGCTGCCACCGGTGATCTGGACGTAGCTGTTGCCGGTCAGCCCGGACATCTCGAGGGCGGCGGCGGCATCGGCCTTGATCGGCGTACCGGGGTCAAGGCTGACCTTGACCCGGATGCGCTCGACGTTTTCCGGGTCGATGCGAATCTCGGCCACGGTGCCGACCAGGATGCCGCGATAGCGGACCGGACTGCCCTCCTTGAGGCCGGTCACCGACCCGTCGAAATAGATGTAATAAGGGGAGCGGTCTTCGACCATCTGGACCTTGGCCACCCACAGGGTGAACGCCACCAGCGCCGATCCCAGCCCCAGGACGAAGATGCCGACCAGAAAATGGTGTGCCCGGGCCTCCATGCTCGCTCAACTCCCGGAGTGCAGGGCCGCGCGTCCGCGCCGGCCGCTGAAATAGTCACGAATCCAGGGATTGGTTTCGTGTTGCAGACTTTCCAAGGTCCCCACCAGAAGCTTGCGGTCGTTGAGGACGGCGATGCGGTCGCAGATCGCCGCGAGACTGTCCAGGTCATGGGTTACCATGAAGACGGTCAGCCCCAAACCGTGTTGCAAGGAGCCGATCAACTGGTCGAAGGCCGCGGCCCCGATCGGATCAAGGCCGGCCGTCGGCTCGTCCAGCAACAGGATTTCCGGGTCGAGGGCCAGTGCCCGGGCCAGCCCGGCGCGCTTGCGCATGCCGCCCGAAAGCTGGGACGGGTACTTGACCGCGGCGCTGGGCGGCAGGCCGACCATGGCGATCTTGACCCGGACCACCTCGTCGATCAGTGCCGGGGACAGGTTGGTGTGCTCGACCAGCGGCACCCGGACATTCTCGGCAACGGTCAGGGAACTGAACAGGGCGCCGTCCTGGAACAGCACGCCATAGCGCGCCCGAAGGGCGATCCGCCGGGCGTTGGTCAGGCTGCCGATGTCGTGGCCAAGCACCACGATCCGGCCGGCGGACGGCCGGATCAGGCCGATCACGGCCTGGAGCAGCACCGACTTGCCCGAGCCCGAGGCCCCGACCACCCCCAGCACTTCGCCCCGATGGACATCGAGATCGACGCCGTCATGGACCACATGACCGGCGAACCGCGTGACCAGCCCGCGGATCTGGATCACCACGTCGGGTCCGGGTGGGGGTGCGGCGGACGCCGGAGGCATTGCGGAGGCGGTGTCGGGAATCGTCAAGGGAGGTGCCGCCAGCCTGAACCTAGATGTGAATCGTCGAAAACAGGACGGAGAAAAAGGCGTTGAGCACGATGACCAGAAAGATCGACTCGACCACCGACCTCGTGGTGCGCAGACCGACGCTTTCGGCACTGCCCGAAACCAGCAAACCTTCGTAGCATCCGACCATGCCGATCACCAGTGCGAATACCGGGGCCTTGATCATGGCCACCGTGGCGTCCCAGAAATCGATGGGAATCCGCATCTGGGTGACGAACTGGTAAAAGTTGATGTCGAGCAGCAGATAGCTCATCACCGCGCCACCGGACAGGGCGACCATGTTGGCGTAAAAGGTCAGCAGCGGCATCACCAGCATCAACGCCAGGATGCGCGGCACCACCAGCAGTTCCATGGGGTCGAGGCCAAGCGTGCGCAGGGCGTCGATCTCCTGGTTGACCTTCATGGTGCCGATCTGGGCGGTGAAGGCCGAACCAGAACGGCCGGCAACGATGATGGCGGTGATCAGAATCCCGATTTCGCGCAAAATCGACAGGCCGAGCAGGTTGACCACATAGATTTCGGCACCCAGGCGGCGCAACTGTTCCGCTCCCTGATAGGCCAGCACGACGCCGATCAGAAACGACAGCAGGCCCAGGATCGGCAGACAGCGCAGGCCGGTATGATCCATGTGGTAAACGAGGGCGGTCAGGCGCAGCCGGCCGGGACGGACCAGCACCCGGAACAACGCGGTACAGACCAGGCCGAAAAACGAGATCATCTCGACCGCGGCGCGCACCGCTCTCAGGCTGGTGCGTCCGACGGTTTCGACCGCGTCGCGTAACGACGGGCCGGGTTCTGACGGTAACGGCTCGACTTCGGCGGCGTGCCAGACGGCATCGATCAGGGCGATGTGTTCGGGCCGGACATTGACGATCAGCACCGGGTGGCCCTCGCGGAGCAGGCGGTCGCGGAACTGCCGCAACAGCAGCGCCCCCACCGTATCAAGCGCCACCAGTCGTCCGAGGTCGAGGCGGACCCGCTCTTCGGACGGGCCGCGGTCTTTGCCGTGGTCTCCGGGCGGCGCCTGGATCGCCGCCAGAGTCCGGGTCAGTGCCGCGGCGGTGGTCAGAGTCCAGCTTCCGGCTGCCGCCAGAACCAGCGCGCCGCCTTCGCTGGTGGTGTCCAGCAAACCCTGTTCCACCGTCATGCTCCGCCCATCTCCCCTCGCGCCGTAAAAAACGCCACCGCACCTTGCCACCTTCCGGTTGCCTGCTTTCCCGGTTGCCTGTCTTCCGATTGTCGTGGCGCGCCGCGCCGCTTCCCGCCGCTCCGGTCAGAGTATCGTGACCGGGTTCAGGGCCAGCAATGTGGGCACGCCGATGATCAGCAGGGCGGCGAGGAAGATGGTTCCAAAGATCAGACCCAGTGTCCAGAAATCCTTACGGGAAACGTAGCCGCTGCCGAAATAGACCGGCGCCGGGCCGGTGGCGTAGGGCGTGATCACCCCCATCAGGCCGAGAGAGAACACCAGCAGCAAAGCCAGCACCGTCGCCGGCAGGCCCGGTACCGCGGCACCGGCGGCCAGCACCACCGGCAGGACCGCGGTGGTGTGGGCGGTGGAACTGGCGAACATGTAATGGACCACGAAGAACAGGATCACCAGCACCACCATCACCGCGATAGGAGACAGCCCGACCAGCATCGCCGCCGCGGTCTTGGCAAACCAGGTGATGAAACCGACCTTGTTGAGACCGCTGGCCAGGGTCACCAGCGTTGCGAACCACACCAGCACGTTCCACGCCGGCCGGTCGGTCAGCACGTCGTCCCACGTCACCACGCCGGTCATGACCATCAGGGAAATCACCACCAGCGCGACGATGGTGGCACCGATCACGCCGCCCGCGAAAATCCACAGCATCAGTGCCAGCACCACCAGCGCCGCCATCACCACCTCGTGGCGGGAAAGGGGTCCCATGGTCGCCAGTTCCGCGGCGGCCCATTTGGGAACCTCGGGGCTGCGCCTGATTTCCGGCGGGTAAATCACGAACACCAGCAACGGCAACAGCAGCAGCAGCGGCAGGCCCACCGGCAAAAAGCCGACCAGCCACTGGGTCCACGAGATGTCGACCTTGATGGTCTTGCGTACCAGTTCCACCGCCAGCAGGTTGGGCGCCAGCGCGGTCAGGAACATGGAACTGGTGATGCAGGTGGTGCTGAAGGCGGTCCACATGACATAGGCGCCGATCCGGCGGGAGGTCGGCCCCGGCCGGGAGTCGTAAAGCGCCGGGATGTTGCGGATGATCGGAAAGATGGTGCCGCCGCTGCGCGCGGTGTTGGACGGGGTGAACGGCGCCAGGATCAGGTCCGAAACCATGATGGCGTAGCCGAGCCCGAGGGTGCGGCCGCCCAGCGATCGGACCAGCAGGAGCCCGATTCGTTTGCCGAGCCCGGTCTTTTCGTAGCCGAGCGCGAACATGAAGGCGCCGAAGATCAGCCACACGGTATCGTTGGAAAAGCCGGCCAGCGCCCAGGCCACGGCCTCGGCCGGTTCCTTGAACGCGGGATCGGCCAGTTGCCGGGCGTCGAACAGCGCATAAGGCGCCAGCACGGCAATCGCCGTGACGCCGATCACGCCCACGGCCGCAGCCGGAACCGGCTCCAGGATCAGGCCCGCGATCACCCCGGTAAACAGGGCAAAATAGAGCCAGGCATTGGGCTGAAGCCCGGCCGGCACCGGACAGAACGCGATGGCCCCCGCCACCAGCACCGGCGCCAGCGCCTTCCAGACCAGGGGTCGCAAAAGAAACGGGCCGGGTATTCGGGCGACGGCGGGCGGCGCCTGTACGGTTCCGGTCATGTCAACCACCAGGTCAGGGGGCACGGGAGGACTCAGAACGCATGTGGTCATGGCCGGAGTGCCCACAACCATCCGTTGGTGGCACGCCAGCGATGCGCCGGACGCCTGCCTTGACCTTCGGCGATGGGGGCCGGCGACCGGCGCTTCCGGCGACCGGGGATTCCCTCTCGGGAGCCTACCGGGCCGGGGCGGCGCCGCCGGGCAGGGGGAGGATCAGGCGCCGGGGCGCCTTGGCGGGGGTGCGGCGGCTGACGCCGGCGAACAACTGCTTGCTGGCCTCAATCATCGTCACGCCGGCGAACGCCTTGAACCAGCGCACCCCGATCTGTTCCCAGGCCGGCGCCCAGGCCAGACTGAAACGTGACCGCACCGGCGGAATGAACAGGGCGTGGGCGGTGCGTTCCGGCACGAACAGGGTATCGCGCAGCACCTGCTTCAACTGGCTGACCGAATAGGGATAGCCATGGCCAAAGGGTGTCCATTCGGCCCGCGCCCACAGGCCCCGACGGTTGGGGACCACCGCCAGCAACCGGCCGCCCCCGGCCAGCACCCGCCAGATTTCCCGCAGCATCGGCCGCACCTGCTCGGTGCCCTCCAGGCCATGAATCAACAGAACCCGGTCCACCGAAAGGTCGGCCAGCGGCAACTCGGTCTCGTCGGTGAGCGCCATCAGCCCGGGACCCTCGGTTGGCCAGTAGCTGACCCCCTGTGCCGCCGGCATCAGGCCGATCACCCGCTCGGCCTCGTCGCGATAGAGGCGCAGATAGGGGCCGGGGTAGCCGATTCCGACCATGGTCTGACCGGCACCGCTTGGCCAGACCTCGCGTAGCCGGCGGCGAATCAGCCGCCGGGCCACCTGACCCAGGCTGCTCTGGTAGAACGCGCGAAGGGCGACGATGTCGGTATACATGCGGGCGGGCGGGACTCCCCGAAGAACGCGGTCCTGGCCGCACCCATAGGAACAGACGCCGGTGGAAAATCAAGGTAATCCGGCGGGTGACCGGAAAAAGTCCGGGACTTCGCAGTGCCGTCGGCCCTGGGGGAGGGGGCCGATGGCGCGGTGCCTGCCCGGAATCGCCTCCCCCCCTTTGCACCGGTGGGCACCGGGCGACCCGGGAAATCTTGCCGAAGGGGGGCGCAGTTGGGCTAAGCTACAGGGACCTGCCTTGCCCCCCTGCGGTGTTCCCGTGCCATGACCGACCAACTGACCATCGCGCTTGCCCAGATCAATCCCACCGTTGGCGCCATTCGCGCCAATCTTGACCGTGTGCGCGACGCGCGGGCCGGAGCGGCGCAGCGGGGCGTTGATCTGGTGGTGTTTCCCGAGCTGGTGGCCACCGGCTATCCGCCCGAGGATCTGGTGCTGAAACCGCTGGTGCTGGATCTCGTGGAACAGTCGGTGACGGCGCTGGCGGCCGAGACCGCCGATGGCGGGCCGGCGTTGCTGGTGGGGACGCCGTGGCGGCTGGATGGCCGTCTCCACAACGCCGCCGTGCTGCTGGAGGGCGGCCGGATCGCGGAGATCCGGCTCAAGGCCGACCTGCCCAATTACGGGGTGTTCGACGAGAAGCGGGTCTTTGCCGCCGGGCCGCTGCCCCAACCGGTGCTGTTCCGCGGTGTGTCGCTGGGGGTGATGATCTGCGAGGACATGTGGACGTCGTCGTCGGCCGCGGCGCTGGCCCGGACCGGGGCGGAACTGCTGGTGGTGATCAACGGCAGCCCGTTCGAGACCGACAAGGCCGGTGTTCGAATCGCGCTGGCGAACCGGCGGGTCGAGGAAACCGGCCTGCCTTTGCTGTACGTCAATCAGGTCGGCGGCCAGGACGAGCTGGTGTTCGACGGCGCGTCCTTTGCCATCAATGCCGACCGGCGACTGGCGGCCCAGGCGCCGGGGTTCCGCGAGCACCTGCTGGTCACACACTGGCAACGCGGCGAGGACGGGCGCTGGTCGTGCCGGGATGGCGAGCGGGCGGCGCCCGTCACCGAACCGGCGGCGATTTACCAGGCGATGATGGTGGGCCTGCGGGACTACGTGAACAAGAACCGCTTTCCGGGGGTGCTGCTCGGCCTGTCGGGCGGTATCGACAGTGCGCTGACCGCGGTGGTGGCGGTGGACGCGCTGGGGGCCGACCGGGTCCATGCCGTGATGATGCCATCCCCCTATACCTCGAACGAGAGTACCGAGGACGCGGTCGAGGTGGCCAATCTGCTCGGGTGCAAGCTCGACACCCTGTCCATCGAGCCGGTCATGGCCGCCTTCGATGCGGTTCTGGCGCCGGCCTTCGCCGGAACCGATGCCGACATCACCGAGGAGAATATCCAGTCGCGTGCGCGTGGCATGGTGTTGATGGCGCTTTCCAACAAATTCGGCGCGATGGTGCTGTCTACCGGCAATAAATCCGAGATGTCGGTGGGCTACGCCACCCTTTACGGCGACATGTGCGGCGGCTATTCGGTCCTGAAGGATGTCTACAAGACCACGGTGTTCAAGCTGGCGCGCTGGCGCAACCAGCATCTCCCCGACGGCGCCGAAGGTCCCGCCGGCCGGGTGGTGCCGGAACGGGTGCTGACCAAGGCGCCAAGCGCGGAACTCAAGCACGACCAGACCGACCAGGACACGCTGCCCCCTTACGAAGCCCTGGATGACATCCTGGAATGTCTGATCGAGCGCGAGATGGGGCCGGCCGGGATCGTCGCCCGCGGCCACGATCCCGACACCGTCAACCGGGTCTGGCACATGCTCGACCGTGCCGAGTACAAGCGTCGTCAGGCGCCTCCCGGGGTCAAGATCACCCGCCGCGGCTTCGGCAAGGATCGCCGCTACCCCATCACCAACCGCTTCCTGTCGGTGCTGGCGTAACAGGCGCCTATACGGTGTGGCCTTCCTTGGCGAATTCCCGGCGGATCGCCTGCACGACGTCGTCCTTGCCGATCGGCCGGCCGCTCGCAGCCAGCGAAGCCAGCGAGACCGAGCGGATGGCGTTCATGATGGCGGCACCGGACAAGGCATGGTCGTGCGCGATCCGGACCAGATCAAGGTCCGGAGCCAGCGTCGCCTTGGGCGAGAACCCCTGCCGCCACAGGCGCAGGCGTTCGTCGGGCTCAGGCAGGGGAAAATAGATCAGCGATTCGAATCGGCGAGCGAAGGCGTCGTCTATATTCTCGCGAAAATTGGAAGCCAGGATGGCGATGCCATCAAAACTCTCGATGCGTTGCAGCAGAAAGGCGACCTCCTGGTTGGCGTAGCGGTCATGGGAGTCGCGGGTTTCGCTGCGCTTGCCGAACAGGGCATCGGCCTCGTCGAAGAACAGGATCCAGCCCTTGTGCTGGGCGCGGTCAAACACCTGTGCCAGGTTCTTCTCGGTCTCGCCGATGTATTTGGACACCACCAGCGACAGATCGATGCGGTAGACCTCGCGGCCGGTCTGCTTGCCCAACAGGCCGGCGGTCATGGTCTTGCCGGTGCCGGGCGGCCCATAGAACAGGCTGCGGTAGCCGGGGCGGAGCTTGGAGGCCATACCCCAGTCGGTCATCAGGGTTTTGCCATGGGTGACCCAGGCGGTGATGTCGCGGACCTTTTGCGCAGTGGCGGCATGAAGCACCAGATCCTGCCAGTCCAGCCGGGTTTCCAGCCGCTGCGCCGGAAATGCCGAGCCGGGATCGGGCTGCCAGGGTCCGCCGACGGTAAACAGGGTGAGATGTTCGTCGGAAAGCCGCAGTGCGCCCTTCATCGGCGGCTCGTCGGCGGCGATCGGCCGCAGCCGGAGAATGCCTTCGCGCGCGAAGGCATGGCCGGGTTCGAACAGTTTTTGCACCCGAAAGCGCGTCGCCAGGTCATTGCCGGCGATCAGGAAGGCCAGGGTTTCGCCGGTCGGCCAGAAATCGCCGTCGGCGCCCGCCCGAATTCCCCCGAATTCGGTGAAACGACGGTCAAAAGTCTGGTTGCGGGTGTGGAAGATGTCGAGCACATGGGGCCGGAGGTGCGGCGCCAGGGCCAGGACCAGCGCCAGCCGCTCGTTGGCGCCAAACTCCAGCCGGTGCAGGGCCTCGCCATAGGACGACGCCGACCCGGGCACGGCGGGCGGTTCGATCGCTTCCATTTCCGAATCGGGGCTTTCGAAATATTGCCTGAAACGGGCATCGATGACCCGGGCGAGCCATCCCAACTCGGCTTCCAGGACCCGCGCGTTTGCGGCCAGTATCTCGGCGCTCACCATTCGATCCTCAGCGGTAACGGCATCCAGGGCAGGCGGGTCCATTGCATCGGCCACGGCAGGCAATCCAGCAGAATGTCGTGGGTGCGCCGCTCGACCCGCAGCAGCCAACAGCCATCCCGGGTCGACAGCGCACCCCGGCGCTGCAAAAAGCTGTCGCGCAGCCCGGCCACCGACAGGGTCGCGAAGCCGGAAGTATGGGCAAGCACCGCGTGCAGCATCTCTTCGGTGGCGGCGGCTTCGGAGCCGGTGACCGGGATGTCCGGTTCGTGCACGGTATCGAGGTCGATTCCACACAACACCTTGTCGAGGGCAAGGCGATAGTCCGGCGCTTCGGTGGCGCCACTGGCGGCATGATGCAGAAGCAACACCGCCCGGTGCCGGGCCGGCTCGTCGACGAAGGCGGGCTCGGTGCCGGTCAGGCCGAGTCGCGAAAAGAAGCGCGATAGAAACGGCCACAGCAGGCAGAGCCCGGCGTCGTCAACGAAACAGGCGTCGCCGCGCTCGCGGGCATCGCCCGGCCGAACGGTGCCGGCCGGGAAGCCGCGGCGCCGCTCCAGCGAGTCCGCCGCGTCGCGGGGCTCGAGGACGGCCAGCACCCGCCGAACCTCGGAAGGCGTCACCAGCCCGGCCTCGACGAAGGGCCGGGCCAGGGCGTGCAGAACCGGCAAACCCGGCGCCTCGTCGCCTGCCGACGGCGCAGGTTCCGGCCACGCCGACAGCGCCGCCCGACAAGCTGGCCACAGTGCCCTCGGCAGGGCCTCGGCCTGCGCCGCGAGCAGCGCGAGCAGCGCCGCCGCCTTCCCGCTCCGGTGGCGCAGGTGCTCCAGCCGGACGGCCGGGGAGGCGGTCAGGGGAGGGCCATCGTCGCTGTCCACGGCGGCCTCGTCGGCGGCCGGCCTGATCTCAGCCGTCGTGATCCGATCGGCAACCGGCCGCGCAGCGTCGTCGGTCCGACAACTCCGATCCGCGGTTCCCGTGCCGGCCGTTGCGACCGTCGAGTCATCCGTCGCGTCATTGGTCGGCCGGGTCGGGCGCCTGTCGGGCAGGGGCCGGGGATTGGCATCGGTGACGGTGGTCGGATCGGCGGGCGGCGGTTCGTGTGCCGTTCCGGCTTCGCCTTTTCTGTCGGTCGGCTCCGTACCGGCCGGCGGAACTTCCGGTCCCGGTGTCGGCCACACCAAGCCGAATTGGCCCGGCGTGGGCCGGGGATCGGCATCGGTTATACCGACCGGATCGGCGGACGGCGGTCTTGCGGTCGCGGCCGGGTCATTGCGGTCTGCCTCGGTACCGGCCGGTGGCGCCTCAGGTCCGTTCATCGGCCGGGTCGGGCCGAACGCATGGGACAGGGGCCGGGGATCGGTATCGGCTACGGTGGCCGGATCGGCGGGCGGCGGTCCTGTCGTCCCGGCACCGTTGCTCCAGTCCGCCGACCGGTCCCCCCGATCTGCCGCCCCCATCCCTGCCGGCGCGGCCTCGAGTCCTGCCGTCCGCCACGCCTGCCGCAGATCGTCAAGCAAGGTTTCGGGGTCGGCACCGGTCTCGGCCGCCAGAGCGGCGAGAAACCCGCCCGTCGGAGTTGACGCGCCGTCGGAGTTCTGCCCGGTGCCGGCGGTGCGCAGTGCCGCCCGCCACACCAGATGGCGCAGCCGGCTGCGCCCGATGCCGGCGAAGGCCACCGCCTCGGCCAAAGGTCCGTTCAGCACCCCATCCATCAGGCCGGGCAACCGGGAATCCGCGGCCGATGTTCGGGTCAGCAGCGTGAACATCGACGACAGCCGGGCGTCGTCCAGTCCGCGGATCAGGCGGTCGAGGGCGTCGGCGCGCCGGACGAGGTCGCGCATCAGGTCGGCCAGGGCGCCAGGGCTGTGGCGGAGCGCGGTCGAGACCGCGGCATCCAGCGGGCGGTCGTCGCTGTCCATCCCCCACCAGGGCAAAGTGCCTGTGGTTGCGATCGCTGCGATGAATTCAAGCGCCCGCTCCGTCGGCGTGACCGGCACCGGTGGGGCAGGCCGGGCGACGGCGGACGGTTCCGGAGACTGCCGCAAAGCCGCTTCGAGTCGGGCCGCCAGCCGGAGCGGCAACTCCTGTTCCAAGGTGGCCAGGGGGATCCGGCCGAGATCAAGCTCCAGCCGGTCGATCCGCAGAACCACGCCGGGCCGGGCCGCTTCACTCAGGCAGCGGTCGAGCACGGGAAGGAGATATCGCCGGAAAAATTCCGGCAGTGCCGCCGACAACCTCTGTGCGAGCGCAACGTCGGTGGTGTGCAGTTCGATAATCTGTCGGCGGATGAGGTGGCGCTGGGTTTCCATGGATGGGTCAGGAGATCAGTCCGGCGCAGACCGGGAACCCGCAGGAACCCGCGATCGGCGAGGCGGACACCATAGCGGCTGAACCATCCTTTGACCATGCGGTCAGAGTGTGACAAACACTCGAGTCAGCCAAAGAATGCCCTTTGGGAACATTGGGCGTTTTCCTTCAAAACCGAGCAGGACGGGCATTCTTTGTCAGCCTCTCAGGGCTGTGATCGGGGTCACAGCCTTTCGATCGTGTATCGGGCATGGTGGCGGTCCAGACCATCGAGTACCTTGCCGAGCCATCTGATCTGCACAGGAGGCGGGAATGTTGCCAACAGCATGCCGCCAACACGGGTGTTCCCTTCGACCCCACCGGCCCTTGCACCTGACCGCGACGCTGCTTCTCATTCTGGCCACGTTTTCCGGCGCCGTGGCGCCCGCTGCGGCGCGCGATCATCGCAGCCATCACCACCATCATTACCGGGTTTTCGGCTCTCCCTATCAGCCCGATTGGCGGCCGTGACCACCGGCGGTGCATTTGTTGCGTCCGCTCGCGGACCCGGCCTGATTCTTCCGTTACCCTGACCCGGTTTCGCCACCGGTCCCTGCCGCCGCCACTCCCTCATCACCGCACACCTCATCACCGCACCCTGGCGCCGGGGCCTGGGGCGCCGTATCCTCGCGGTCCTTGCGCCACCCTCTGCCGGGGACCCTTGTTTTGAGCGAGTCCGGTCACGTCATAACCTGGGCGGTTCTGCCTTTCGGGGTACTGGCGCTGTTGCTGGCCGCCTGCCGGACCGCCGACGCCCCCGTCGGCAGTGCGGTGGCCCGGGCGGCCATCGTCTGGGCCGGACTGGCGGCGGTTTCGGCGGAGGGGCTTGGCCTGTTCGGCGCCATCGGCCGTCCCGGTCTGGTGGCGTTCTGGCTGGTCGCGGCCCTGGCGGTTGCCACCCGCTGTCGTTCCTGGCCGCGACCAAAGGTGCCGTCCCGGACCGGGTTGGGGACGTGGCTCGGCGTGGCCGTGCTGGTTGGCCTCGTGACCGTGACCGCGCTGCTGGCGCCGCCCAACACCTGGGACTCCATGACCTACCACATGGCCCGGGTGATGCACTGGCAGCAACAGGGCTCGCTTGCCGACTATCCCACCGCGATCGTGCGCCAACTGGCCTCCAATCCGCTGGCGGAAATCCTGATTCTGCATTTCCAGGTCCTGGCCGGCGACGATCGCTGCGCCAACCTCGTCCAGACCCTGGCCTATGCCGGCTCGGCGGTGGTGGCGGCGGCGCTGGCCCGGCGGCTGGGGGGTGGCGACCGCGAGGCCGGGCTGGCGGCGCTGCTGGTCGCGACCCTGCCCATGGCGATCCTTCAGGGCAGCAGCACCCAGAACGACCTGACCGCGGCGTTCTTCCTGCTGGCGGCGGCCGAACGCCTGCTGGCGTGGCGGGACGGCGGCCGGTCCCGCCAGGCCCTGGAGTTCGCGGGCGCGGTGGGGCTGGCGTTGCTGACCAAGGGCACCGCTTATTTCTTTGCCGCCCCGCTGGTCGCGATGGCGGGCTGGTGGCTGCTGCGGGGCCGGGACCGGCGGGGTCCCGCGGCGCGTCTGGCCCTGGGTCTGGCCATGGCGCTGGTGGCGCTGGTCCTCAACGCCGGTCACTGGCAGCGCAACCTGACGGCGTTCGGAACGCCGCTTGGTCCGCAATATGGCGTCGCCACCGAGGAGATCGGGTCCGGCGCCCTGGCCTCCAACCTGCTGCGTGGCCTTGCCTCCAATCTTGCGAGCCCGGTGACGGCGCTGAACGAGGCGGTGGTGACGGCGGTCACCGCGCTCCATGCCCTGGTTGGACGGGATGTCAACGACCCGCGGCTGACCTTTCCCCAAACCCGGTTCGAACTGACCCGCTCGGTGCTGGACGAAAATCAGGCCGGCAACCCGCTGCATCTGGGCCTGATCGTGCTGGCGCTGGTCCTGGCGCTGCCGGTTCGGAACCGGGCGGTTGCGGTATTCGGGGCGCTGGTGCTGGCGGGCGGCCTGCTGTTCTGTCTGGGGCTGCGCTGGCAGCCCTGGATCACCCGGCTGCAACTGCCGTTTTTCGTCCTCGCCATGGCGCCGGTGGCGGTGCTGCTGGGCGAGCGGCTGTCGGGGCGCATCCTCGGTCCCGGCGCCGCGGTGCTGCTGGTCATGGCGTTGCCCTGGGCGATCATGAATCAGGCCCGGCCACTGTACGGCGAGCCCACCCGGTCGTTCGCCCACCATCTGTCGCCGGATATCTGGCGGGCCGATCGGGGCGACCAGATTTTCGCCATGCGCCCGGCGCTGGAGCCGGCGGTTCAGGCCGCGGTCGCGGCGATCCGGGATCGCACCGGTTCCGGCGTCGGCCTGGTTTTGGGGGGCGACTCCTGGGAATATCCCTTCTGGGTCCTGATCAACGGCGACCGGAGCCGGCCGCCGGTGCGGATCGAGCATGTTTGCGCCGGTGCCGTCGGTGATTTTGCGCCCCGCGCGGTGTTGCTGCTGGGTCCGCCGGCGCCCGAACGCCTGGTCTGCGAAGGTTTGCGTTTCGACCGCACCGTCACCTTTCCCGCCACGGAGGATACCGCCAATCCCTCGGGCGTCGCGGTCTATCAACGCGGTTCGGATTGACGGCCCGGGGCTTCGGTACCGGGTTACCGGTCCCGCCCGGGCTTACTCGCTGCCCTCATGCAGCGCCTTGAGGATGGTGCAACTGGCGATCTGCTGGCCCGGGCAGGCATCGATCATGCGGCGGAACCGGGCTTTGAGGGCGGTGAGTTCGACGATGCGGCGTTCGATCGCCTCCAGATGGGCCTCGGCGAGGCGGGTGGCGGCGGTGCAGGGTTGCCCGTGACCGGCGGCGCCTTCAAGCCGGAGCAGGTCCCCGATCGTCTCCAGGCTCAGGCCGAAGTTGCGGGCGCGCCGGATGAAGCTCAGGCAGTCCCGATGCCGCGAACCGTAGAGCCGCCGGTTCCCGGCGCTGCGCGGCGGCTCGGGCAACAGGCCGATGGTCTCATAGTAACGGATGGTCGTCACCTTGACGCCGGTCAGTTCGGACAGCCGGCCAATGGCAAAGGACTCGATGGTCATCGCGATTCCCCTCGCGGCGATTCCCCTCGCGCCTTCAGGGTCCGAAGAATGTACGCCGGACCCGGGTGAAACGGGAGGGCCTTGTCGCCAAGGGGCGTGGCGCCCTGCCGGGGGTACCGCGGCACCGGTGCGGGCCGAAGCGGCCGTCGGAATGGCTGCATATCAGGGTTGGCGCATCCCCCTGTCACATCCTTGCCCCGTTCGTGGAAAATTCCGATCCGGCCCTTTCGAAATGCGTTGGAAGCCGCCATAGTTCCAAAGGTCAAAACCCCTCTGTCCGCTCTCCTGTCTGGTGGTCGCCATCTTGTCCCATCGTCGATCAATCCACTGCGTCGCCGCCTTTGCGATCGGCACGGTGGCGTGTCTCATCGCAACCCCTGGTCCCGCCGCCACCCCGGGCGTGGTCGCCAGCGATATTGTGCCTCACCGGGCGATCTACCGGCTGTCTTTGCTGTCCGCCCGCAGCAGCAGCGCGGTGGCCGACGTGAGCGGCGCCATGATGTTCAAATGGGCCGACGCCTGCGATGCCTGGACCGTGGAACAGCACTTCGATATGGACTTCGTCTATACCGAAGGCGACGAGGTCCATATGGCGACCAATTACGCCACCTGGGAAGCCAAGTCGGGCGCCAGCTACCGGTTCCATATGCGTCGGGTGGTCAACGGCGAACTCGACGAAGAGCTCAAGGGCGACGCGACCATGGCCTCCGGGGCCAAGGGCGGGACGGTTCATCTGGACAAGCCGGATGCGGTCGATCAGCCGCTGGCCGCGGGAACTCTGTTTCCGACCCAGCACACCCTGGTCCTGCTGGAGCAGGCGCTGGCCGGGGAGCGGTTCGTGGCGCGCACCGTGTACGACGTCGCCGATACCGACGGCCCCAGCGAAATCAGCGCGGTGATCGGCAAGCGGACCACCCTCAAGGACGGGGTCGGGGCCGAGGTCGGTGCCAGCAACCGGCCGAGTCGGGAGGTGCTGATCGCCGACGCCAAACGGGACAACCGGCTGTTGTCCGGGGCGGCGTGGCCGGTGCGGCTGGCGTTCTTTCCGGTCAGGAGCGACAGCGCGTCCCCGGAATACGAGATGAGCATGCTGTTGCTGCATAACGGCATTGCCGAGGCGATGCAGATCGATTACGGCGACTTCGTCGTCAATGCCGTGCTCGAGACCCTGGAACCCCTGCCCAGGTCCGGGTGCTGAAAAGAGGGGTGACGCCTGCATGACGTCTTCCGGTCGCCGGCCGATCGTCATCCTCACCGGGGCCGGCATTTCCAAGGAATCCGGTCTCGATACCTTTCGCGACGCCGATGGCATCTGGGCCAGAGTCCGCATCGAGGACGTGGCGACGCCGGAAGCCTTTGGCCGCGATCCGGGGCGGGTTCATGCCTTCTACAATGCCCGGCGGCGGCGCCTGCTGGCCGACGACATCGCGCCCAACGCCGCCCATCGGGCGCTGGCCGAGTTGGAAGCCGGCTGGCCGGGGCCGGTGCTGCTGGTGACCCAGAACATCGATGACCTGCACGAACGCGCCGGGCAGCGGAAGCTCATTCATATGCACGGCGAACTGTTGAAGGCGCGATGCGCCTTCTGCGGCGATCTCCGGGTCTGGCGCGACGATCTGTCGGTGTCGCTGGCCTGCGGTCGCTGCGGCCGCACCGGCGGCATGAGACCCCATGTGGTCTGGTTCGGCGAGATGCCGCTGGAGATGGAAGCCATCTTCTCCGCGCTCTCGGACTGCGGGCGGTTCGTCTCCATCGGGACCTCGGGTCACGTCTACCCGGCGGCCGGCTTCGTCGGTGCCGCCGCCGGCCACGGCGCCGAAACCATCGAGTTGAACCTGGAGCCGTCGGCCGGAACCAGCCGGTTCGACCGCTCGATCCAGGGACCGGCCACGGTGGTCGTGCCGGCCTTCGTTCAGAGCCTGCTGGCCGGGTGATGACCGCCGGGGCCAAGGTCCCGGACCAGGACCAGGACCAGGACCTGGCGGCGGTGCTGGCCGGTGCCCGGGCCTGCCGGGTGTGCGCCGGGGTGCTGCCGCTGGGACCGCGGCCGGTGCTGCGGGTGACCGACACCGCCCGGCTGTTGATCGTCGGTCAGGCGCCGGGCACCCGGGTCCACGAGACCGGCATTCCCTGGAACGATGCCAGCGGCGACCGGTTGCGGCGCTGGCTGCGGCTGGACCGGGAGGTCTTTTATGACGCGAGCCGGGTGGCCATCATCCCCATCGGCCTGTGCTATCCCGGCACCGACCCGAGGGGCGGCGACCGGCCACCCCGGCCCGAATGCGCGCCGTTGTGGCACCCGCCGCTGCACCGCCACCTCAAGCATCTCGGTCTGACCCTGTTGGTGGGGGGCTATGCCCAGGCGTTCCATCTGGGACCGCGACGAAAGGACTCGGTGACCGCGACGGTCGAAGCCTGGCGTGACTATCTCCCCGAATTCCTGCCGATGCCCCATCCCAGTTGGCGCAATACCGGCTGGCTCGGGCGCCATCCCTGGTTTGAAGCCGAGGTGCTGCCCGAACTGGGGCGGCGGGTGGCCGAACTGGTTCATGACGGCGGGTTCTGAGCCGAACCGGCCTGCGGGGTGGTCGACCTTCGGCGCCGGTCGTACTAGGTTTTCCTGGACCGTTTCCCATGGGCGTTGCGCCTGGGGGCCGGAAGCTGGGGAAACCGCCATGAGTCTCGCCATCGCCATCCAGATGGATCCCATCGAGTCCATCGACATCGACGCCGACAGTACCTTTGTCATCGCCCTGGAGGCGCAACGCCGCGGCCATCGCCTGTTCTATTATCAGCCCCAACAGCTCACGCTTCGCCACGACCGGCTGGTGGCGCGGGGCCGGGACCTGACCCTGGAGCGGATTCGGGGCGGCCATTTCCGCCTGGGCGAGCCCCGGACCGTGGCCCTGGCCGAGCTGGACGTGGTGCTGTTGCGCCAGGATCCGCCGTTCGATCTCGCCTATATCACCAGCACCCATCTGCTGGAACATCTGCCGCGGCGGGTGCTGGTGCTCAACGACCCGGCCGAGGTGCGCAATGCACCCGAGAAATTGCTGGTGACGCATTTCCCGCGCCTGATGCCGCCGACCCTGATCACCAGCGACCGCCACGAGATCGAAGCCTTCCGCACCGAATACCGCGATATCATCGTCAAGCCGCTGTTCGGATGCGGCGGCGCCGGGGTCTTCCACCTCAAGCCCGGAGATGAGAATCTGACCTCGATCCTGGAACTGTCTTTCCGGCTCTACCCGCGCGAGCCGGTGATGGTGCAGCAGTACCTGCCGGCGATTCGCGACGGCGACAAGCGGATCATTCTGGTGGAGGGAGAGCCGGTGGGTGCGGTCAGCCGGATGCCCCAGAGCGGCGAGGCCCGGGCCAACTTCCATTCGGGCGGGCAGCCGGCCCTGACCCGCCTGACCGACCGCGACCGCGAGATTTGCGCCGGGATCGGGCCGACCCTGCGCGACAAGGGGCTGGTCTTTGCCGGCATCGACGTGATCGGCGACTGGCTCACCGAGATCAACGTGACCTCGCCCACCGGCCTCCAGCAGGTCAACCGGCTGGACGGTGTGCAACTGGAAGCGACGGTGGTCGACGCCATCGAGGCGCGACTCGCGGCCCGGCGGCGCGAGCCCGGGGCGGCCTGAGCGGACGGGCGGCGCCCACCAGGCCCCCGAGCGGGCGGTGTCGGTGACGGCGTGGCGGGCGGGAAAAAGGGAGAGGAGTCGGTATGCAGACCTTTCTGGTGGGTGGCTGGGTTCGCGACCTGATGCTGCGCCGGCCGGGACGGGACCGCGACCGGGTGGTGGTCGGTGCCACCCCGGACGACATGCTGGCCCGCGGTTTCGTCCGGGTCGGCAAGGACTTTCCGGTGTTCCTGCATCCCGGGACCCGGGAGGAGTACGCCCTGGCCCGGAGTGGCCGGGGCGGCGCCGACCGCTTTGACCCTGACGTCGCCCTGGAAGAAGACCTCCGGCACCGCGACTTCACCATCAACGCCATGGCCATGGACGCAGACGGCGCTCTCATCGATCCGGTGGGCGGGGCCAGGGATGTGGCGGCGGGCATCATCCGCCATCTTGGCAATGGCCTGTGGGACGACCCGTTGCGTGTTCTGCGTGGCGCGCGATTCGCGGCCCAGCTCCGGGGCTTTACCGTCGCGCCCGGGACCCTGGCGGAAATGGGCCGGGTCGCGGCCGGCGGCGGGTTGGCGGCACTGGCGCCCGGGCGCATCTGGCCCGAACTGGACAAGGCCCTGGGGACCCCGAATCCCAGCCGCTTTTTCCTGGTGCTGCGGTCGGTGGGGGCGCTGGCGCCGCTCTTTCCCGAGATCGACCGCCTGTTCGGGGTGCCCCAGCGCGCCGACACCCATCCCGAGATCGATACCGGCGTCCATGCCATGATGGTGCTGGACTGCGCGGCCCGGCTCAGCCGGGATACCGCCGTCCGCTTTGCCGCGCTGGTTCACGATCTGGGCAAGGGCTCGACACCCGTCGAACTGCTGCCCCGTCATCATGGCCACGAAGAAAGGGGCGGCGCCCTGGTCGAGACGCTGGTCCGCCGGTGTGCCGGCCCGAAGCGCCATGCCGAACTCGGGATGGCGGCGGCACGTCTGCATGGCCTGTTCCACACCATCTCCGACTTGCGACCGGGGACGGTGTTGGAGGTGCTGACGGCGGCCGATGCCTTCCGGCGTCCCGAACGGCTGGAGGCCCTGCTTCTGGTGGCCGAGGCCGATCGCCGTGGTCGTCTCGGCCATGGCGACGACCCGTATCCCCAGGCGGCCCTGTGGCGGCGCGCCCTGGCGGCGGCGGCCGGGGTCACCGGCGGCGCCTTGGTCGCCGATGGTCATCATCCCGGGTCGAGCCTGGCGCCGGTGCTGTTCCAGCGGCGGGCGGAGGCGATCCGGGCGCTTCCGGCCGACCTGGAGCCGCGGCCACCGGCCGTCCCCGTCACCGGCCCGGTGGAGCTGCCGACCAGACTCCGCATCACCGACGTTCTTGAAGAGATCGAGCGCGAGGAAGTCGTCACCATCCTGTTTGCGGTGGAATCGGGAAGCCGCGCCTGGGGCTTCCCGTCTCCCGACAGCGATTTCGACGTGCGCTTCGTCTATGTCAGACCGCCCGAGTGGTACCTGTCCCTGACAAAATGTCGGGACGTGATCGAGCGTCCGATCGTGGACGACCTGGACCTTGCCGGTTGGGACCTGAAAAAAGCCCTGGCCCTGCTGCTCAAGGGCCATCCGGTGCTGCTGGAGTGGCTGAATTCGCCCATCGTCTACCTGGAGCGGCCGGAAACCGCGTCTCTCCGGGAGTTCGCAGCCCGAAGCCCGTACCGCCGGGCGGCGGCGCATCATTACCGCAGTCTGGCCCGGCACTGCTGGCAGGATCACATTGACGGCCGGGAAACCGTGGCTTTGAAGAAATATCTCTACGGCCTGCGTCCCGCGGCGGCGCTGTGCTGGCTGCGCACCAACGGCGTGGGCCGGCTGCCGATGGACCTGCCGACGCTGCTGGCGGAGATCGCTCCCGGCCCCGTCCTCAGCGCCGAGATCGATGGTCTGCTGTCGGCCAAGGCGGCCTCGTCGGAACTCGGCAGCGGCGCCCGGCTGCCGGCCATCGACGCCTTCGTGGCCGGAGAACTGGAACGGGCCGCCATCAGCGGCGACCAAGGCGCCTTCGCCGTCGATCCTGGGCTGCGGGTCGGGACCGACGCGCTGTTCCGCAGCCTGGTACTGCGGTTTTCCGGGAACCGATAGTGCCGCGGCAGGTCGTCGATGACGCACAAGGTCCTGAGTTCGCAGGGCGCTGCCCTGCACCCGCAAGGAGGCTTGCCTCCTTGACCTCATGACGTTAAGGGATCAGGGGCCGATCGGCCCTCTGCGGGTGTGGGCGGCGCGACCATTTTGCCGCGTAAGGAGCCCAGTCATGGCACGACCGTCGTCGACGGGCGCCAGCGAGAACGGTTTCAGGTCCATCGTCCTGTTGAGCGGCGACATCGAACAGCGCAATCTGGCGTTGATTCTGAAGCAGTTCAATCCCCGGCTGAAGGTTGTTCCGGTCGGGACCGAAGCGCAGTTGACCGCAGTCTCGCCGGCGCTGCTGGCCCGGTCACGCCTGCTGGCGTTCTCGACGCCGGTGGTGGTGCCGGCCGCCGTGCTTCATCAGCTTGGTTATGGTGCCTATAACTTCCACCCCGGATCACCGGACTATCCCGGCTGGCATCCGGTGAGCTTCGCCCTTTACGACCGCGCCAAGGTGTTCGGCGCCACCGCTCACCTCATGGCAGAACAGGTCGATGCCGGGCCGATCGTCGATCTGGAGTTGTTCGAAGTCGAGCCCGGCACCACCGCGGAGCAGTTGAGCGAGGCCGCCTATGCCGCGGCGGTGCGGCTGTTCTGGCGTCTGGCCGAACCGCTGGCCACCCGGTCCGAACCGCTGCCGACGCTGTCCCTTGGGTGGAGCGGACGCAAGTCGTCGCGACGCAGCTTTGCCCGCCAGTGCGAGATTCCCCTGGACATCCCGGCCGAGGAACTGGCCCGCCGGGTGGCGGCCTTCGGCCTGGGCGACGGCAGGTCCGCCCCCACCGTCACCCTCCACGGCTTCCGTTTCCGGCTGGTGCAGGACTGATACCGGCGATCCCTGGGAATGACCTGCGAGAGCGTCGGCCCCCTATTACTATAGTTGCACTTAGCATTTTGGTGTACGCCCATGCCCATAAAGGCGGCTACCGGATCGCTGGGCTGGGCCGGTTTCCCAAGGGAATCCGTACCCGATGCGTACAGCGGGCGGGGCGCTCCCACCCCATTTTGCGGAAGTGCAACTGTAGTACTATGCCGGGATGACCGGAACACCGTTTGCCAGCGGCGGCTGTCAGCGCGAACAGGGGATCAGCAAGAACGGAAATCCCCGGCTACGCAAATGTCTGATCCAGATTGCCTGGCGCTGGCTACGCATGCATCCCGAGCATGCGCTTAGCCGCTGGTTCCGCGAACGCACGGGCGGTGCCGCCGCCGGGCGCATCCGCAAGGTGATGAGTGTCGCCATGGCCCGTAAGCTGCTGATTTTGTTGTGGGAGCTGGTCAATCAGGGCGTGTTCCCCGACGGCCTGCGCCTGAAGGCGGCGTAAGCCTCGGACAACCGCCCCCCCCCCCACGAGAACAGGGAGAAGACCGTCATGTCACCCGAACCCTG